>Ga0208629_100152_pt1 | contig 34405 bp, 28 predicted proteins | sample LakWasMet19_HOW5_2_FD_183865 | JGI IMG/M metagenome (GOLD analysis project Ga0208629, IMG submission 183865) | Freshwater sediment methanotrophic microbial communities from Lake Washington under simulated oxygen tension - Sediment Metagenome... | ecosystem: Environmental > Aquatic > Freshwater >... | reverse complement strand
GTGTTCTGCAGACGAGCTCCAGACGCCAAACCTGCCCGTGCTGCTCGTTGCGCGGCTCGTGACAGAGGCCATGACGCGCCATGCGGAGGTGCAGACGCTCGCGGACGCGGGCGTGAAGCTGCTGCGCTACCTGCTGGGCATTGTGCCGCAGGAGCCTGCAGCCCTCGCGGCCGTGCAGGGCGGCGTCATGCGCCCGCTCGTCGGCTGCTTGGCGGCGCACGCGGGCGAGCGGTCGCTGCTGGAGAACGCGATGCACGTGATCTGCAGCCTGCTCGTGTATGACGGCAACCGCACGATGGCGACCTGCCCTGTGCGCGAGGCCGCAGACGCGGTGGTGGCAGCCATGGGGCGGCCCGAGTATGCCGAGGACGCGGACGTGCAGGCGCTGGGAGCCACCATCATTCGCAACCTCGCGTGCGTCACAGGCGCATTGCCAGCCGCCGCTGCGCTCGCCGCGGGGCCCACGGGGGCCGAGGCCGCCAGCAGCACGCTATCACTGTCGCAGGACGCGCCCGCAGTTGTTGCGCAGGCGCCCGTTGCCGCTGACGTCGCTGCGTCGTCCGCGTCGCCAGCGACCGGCACCGCTCGCGTGCGCGTGGTCAAGCTGGGAGGCGGCAATGCGAGCCAGGGGCACCTGCACGGCAGCTCGCTGCTTGCGTCGCTCGACGGCCCAGACGCAGACGGCACGGGGAGTGACCCTCTACACGTTGTGCCGACCTCTGCGATCGCACGGGCGCAGCGGGCGATGTCTGGGGGCAGCCAGCGCTACCCCGGGCCGCCGCTCGGTGGCGCCGCAGCCGGCTTCAGCGCCTCAAGCGCAAGCTCACGCGGCGGTCCCGCACCCGCCGCAGCGGGCGAGACCGATGGCCTGACGCGCTTTGAGCCGCCGGCGCGCGTCGCGTCGCTGCTGGTGACCGAATTTGCGCCGCTGGCGGGCGCCTCTGCCGCAGGCTTTGCAGCTTCCGGTGGGTGGCAGCAGCTGCGGCCCGCTGCAGAAGCAGCCGCAGGCGGCGCCTCTGCCGCCGCACATGCGAGCGGCCGGCGCGGATCGTCGTCGCCGCCGCCAACCTTTCCGACCCCCCAGGCAGTGGGCGGGTCGGGTTTTCCCGGGGAGCCGCCACGGCGCGTCCCGGCATCCATCACGGAGGCAGCATCGCCAGCGGCGGCCCCCTCCAGCCCCAGCGACCTCGCTAGCGCGGCGGGCGGCGTCGGGACTGGAGGGTGCGGCCCCGCAGGCCAGGCGGCCTTCTGTGGTGGTGCCGGCGGCGCGCTCGGGGTAGATGCTGAACGCTTGCAGCTCTCCGCGGCATCGATTGTGGCACAGAGCGGTGCCGCCGCGGCCCTCGAAGCGGCTATGGCGGCGCACCCCTCCGTTGCGAGCGTTCAGGACAATGCGAGGTGCGCCATGTACAACCTGCTCCTGCTGGGGGCGGCGGATGCGGGGCGCATGCTCGCGGCTGCGCAGGGCGCGCAGCGGGAGGCCGCGGCTGTGCGCTCGCACATGCTGCGGCTGCTGGCGGTGGCGACGGGGCGCGCTGCCGTCGGCGCAGACGCCAACGGGCGTCTGGTAGTGCAGCCCTTGCCGCCGCCACAGGGGAGCGCAGTCGGCGGGCTGCAGCAGCAGCCCAACCAGCGGCAGCTAGCGCAGCCGCAGCAGCAGCCGCGCGGGAACGGTCGCGCGTCGATGCGCGGTGACGATAGCCGGGCGACGTACGGCCCCTTGCACCCGCGCATTCCACGCGACAGCACCGCGCCTGCGTCGTTGGAGGACGGCAGCGCTGGTGCCGGCAGCGAAGGCTCGGGTATAGCGGATGAGGTACAGCAGCAGCGTGCCGTCGGCTCGTCAGCTGCCGCACATCAGGTGCCGCCGCTGGCGCCGCTGCACGAAGGCCGCGCCAGCGACGGCCGCCGCACGTGGGCGCAGCAGCTGTCGCAGAGCAGCGGCAGCGACGGGGCGGGCGTGTATGCGGATCTCACGGGGCGCACACACACGGACGTCGTTGGGACAGACATTCTGCGCCTGCGGCTCGGCTCCGCCGCCAACGCGGGTGGGCGCGCGAGCGTCGCGCACACGGCTGCCGCGCCCGATGCCATTGTTGTTGAGGTGGAGGACGACGGCGAGGGGGATGGGGTGGGCTCTCACACGCACACCTCGCCCTACGGCAGCAGCCAGGAGTTCCCTGCGGGCAGCCGCTCCGCCGACCTGCCTCGCACCGTCTCCGGCGTCTCCACGACTGCAGGCGCTGACGTGCGTGGGCTCAGCCAGGGCCGTGTCGGCGGCCTGCTGCCCGTCCATCCGTCAAACGCTGCGGTGGCGGCGCGCGCGCAACTCGCGGGCGGCTCGGGGTCTCCTGTGGGCACCGCGCACCCCCCGGGCTTCAGCACTGCGTCCGCTGCCGGCGATCACGCTGCGGCACCGGCGCTCCGGCCACAGCAGGCGACAGGGTGGCGCGCGCAGCTCACCCCGGCCTTCTGGGTCGCGTTCGTGCTCCTGCTGATCGCAATCGCGGTGGCTATCACAGGCTTTGCGCGGCCCACGTAACTCGTCGCCGCGTCCGGGAGCGTGGAGTAGGCTGGCCATTCGCGCCCGCAGGGGTCTCTATGTGCTCGCTCACTCGCGAGGACGGCACTACACAGCAACGAGCACTGCACCGAAAACGGCTCCACATTGCGGCACGCATGCGTGGCTTCGTGTGCGCTGCAGGCGCAGCCTTCTCATTTCCCGCGGACCTCTGCTGCCCTACACCGGTATTCGCCCACTCCGGTCTCCGCCTGCGCCGCGCACTCGCGCCCCTTGCTCGCCTCCGCTGACTGTCACGGTGTGAGTGCCTGCTGTGCGTGCCGGCGGTGAAGCTGTGGCTTGTCTCAAGCGCGCTGCCATCCTTCCATGCTGTGCCGCCTGTGTCATTGCATATTGAAATTTGTGAATTCAGACCCTATCTCGAGATGCGGTTGAGCTTGACCACACATATCACTGCATACCGGTCGTTTGCACTGCCAGCACGACGGGGCGGTCGCTCGCGACATTGACTCTCAGAATGTTTGCAGCATCGAGACCAAAGTTTTGGCGGAGAAAAAAGTGACGCTTACATCAGCGCACCTCCAATCGAATTGCAAGGGAGCTTGATCTTCAAGTCGAATCGTCTCGAGTGGACTCATTTGGACCCTCCAGCAGCCCACGTGGTGCCCCCTTTAGCCTGTGAAGACATGCGGTTGAAGCCTGCAGCGCACCTTGACAGTTCATAGCGTTTCGCGCTGCACTGTCCGCACGCACGTGCATGCCTCAGCGCGAGCCCGCAGCTCAGCGATTTGGGCATGCGCCGCCAGTAGCTGCGCGCGCGCCTCCGCTAACGCAGCGGTGAGGGCAGCGTTCTGGGCAGCCAAATCCACATTCGAGGGCGTGAATATCGCAACGACGTGCGCGACACCTCCTGTGCAGGCGCGGCTTCCCTCAATGTCATCGTGCCCGGCTGGGCAAGCGGGGCTGCAACTCTCAAGAGGTTGGCTGCAGCCCTCGACGCTTTCGCTACACTCGGCGTGAGCCGCTGCGCTGTGGGCAGCCTCGGCCGCAGCGTTGCTGTGCGGGCTGAATATGCCAAGGGCGCACTCCAGCGGCACCACCTTCGCGACTGCTGCTGCTGCTGCTGCATCCTCGCTGCCGCCGTGCTCAGGCTCTCCCACGAAAGCCGCGAGTGACATGCAGGTGTGCAGCATTCCGTCGTCAACCGAAGGCCGCGGAGCGCCATCATTGCTGCTGCTGCAGACAGGTGCAGCTGCGTCGGGCGCAACTGGCGCGTTCACAGGCACAGGGATAGCTCCTGCGCCACTGCTGTCAGAGCATGCACCTCCATCGAAGGCGGGCAAGCTTCCACCGCCTGTGGCTGCCGGAGCGGCAACACCACCGACGCCTACAGACGCCCCATTGACAGGGCCCAACCCCTCCTGCGCCTCCATCGCCAGTAGGCGCTTCCGCTTGGACGCTGACGGCCCCTGAAGCAGCGGGGACGCGAGCTCAGCGTTCATGCGCGGCCACGCGCGGGCGGACGAAGGCGGCGGTCGAGGCGTGCGAGGAGCCTCACCTCCAGGCGGGCCAGCCGCCAGTGGCGGCGGCGGCTCTGCGGCAAGAGGCTCCACGACATCCGCGGCCGCGAAATTCGCTGCCACGAGAGTCCCTGGCGCGCTGATGGCAGTGGCTGCGCAGCTTCCATCACCGTGGCTGTCAACAGCGCGAGGTGCCGTGGACGAACCGTCTGAGTCCCGGTCGCTGTGAAGGCTGCTCACAACAAACTCCACGCGTTTTCGCTTTGCACCCACCCTGGCGGCGCTGGCGGGGGCGGCAGGCATATCTGCTACGTCCGCTGTGGAACTTGCAACGGCCTCCAGGATAGGCTCGAGCAAAGTGCGCTGCTGATCCCCTGGAGGGCTATCGCGCTGCCTGCAGCCTTCCGCTGCAGGTGCCACCAGCGCAGCAGCAGGCGCGGCATTCGTGTCGCTGTTTCGCAAACCAGAATCTGGTGTCGCCGCTTTCAAATGCACGCGCCTGCTATCTGCCCGGAACGGCGCGAGCGAGGCGGCTGCTGAGAAGAGGGCTGATTTGCGTCGGTCGCTCGATTGCCCGAAAACTCGAGGACGAGACATTCCAGGGCTCGCGGAAGCGCCGGATGCAAGGCCTGCGGAGAGCGCGGCATCCGAAACGGCTGCGTCCCCGTTCGTGTCAGCGTCTGGCAAAGTGTCAGCGCGCATGCGACCTGCAGCAATCATGTAGACAGCAGATTCCCGCTTCGAGAGCCCACGCTTGCGCTTGCGGACGGTGATGCGGTGCGGTGGGTCACGAGCGTAAGCGTCCAGCTCAGGCAGCGGGCTGAGCTCGCAGTCACCCTCCTCGCTATTTGCACCGCCAACACGAGCAGGAGAATCTGGGAAGACCATCGCTCCTGCTTCTTGCGCTTCTGCTGCAGCCATCGGTGTTGCCCCTCCGCCGTGCTGCGGTTGCAGAGCACCGGGTGAGCTCTCAACGTCCCCCACTTGCTCGATACCCACATCAAGGGAACGATCACTGGCAGCATCTGTCTCAGCACCACCCAGATGACTTTCGCAGGCCGCGCTGGGCGCGGAACCGCTCGGAGTGCCACGGTAAGCGGCAACGCATTGTCGGGTGCTGTGGAAATGTGCAGGCAGGCCAGGTGACAACGGGTTGCGTGCCAGCCCAGGGGACAACGGGTTGCGTGCCAAGCCAGGAGACAACGGGCTGCCGATCAGTGCCCTGCGAGATGCGCTGGCGTCTGTCGGGCCGCCAGGCGGCACCGGTTCCTGAGCAGGCAGGTGGGACATCGCTGCGTTATCGCCGAATTCAGCCGGCGATGACACGACGGCATCCCCGGCGGCTTCCTGCGCTGTCGGCGGGGCGGCCAATGCTGCCTCATATGCTTCCTGGTATGTGCGTGGGCGTGCTGCCCCACTGTTTGCGATCCCAGCAGCACAGCTGATGGTGGCTTGGCTTGACGGGCGTCCAGTCACAACCAGCAATTCAGCACCAGAAGGCGGACAAAAGCGAGGGTCGGACAGAAATTTGGAGGGCAGCCCTGTGATCCGAGCCTCCACCATCGCGTCAAACAGGAGCACCTGCGCGCGGGGTGGGGAGGAGAGAGAAGGGGTGGATGCGAGGACGGGACGTCAATCTCCATGGAGATGGGGCAATGACGACGCTGGCTGCGATGTCACCAACACAGACACGGCAGCAGCATGCGTGGACGAGCAGCATCCGCTTCCACATGTACGATGGGTGGGCACCACACTATACGCCTGGCGCTTTGGCAAGCAAATCGGTAGGCCCCGTCAGTAGAGGCATCGGCAGGCAACTCAATAAGCTGTGTTGGGCCGAGTTGGGTGGCACGCGGCTCGCAACATGCTCACGCACCTCAGGATCTGTCCACGCCGTGGAGAGGCAGCGCTGGGACAGGAATTCGTTGAAGAGCTGTGTCTTTGAGAGGGCTCGTCGAAAGGGCTGCAGAATGAAGAATGGAGGGGAGAGCAGCAGAGAGCGCAGGAGTGGCACACAGCAAGGAGAGAGGGGGAGGAGCGAGGTGGGATGCCCTTCCTCGCCTTGCGAACAGGGGAAGGAGGCTTCAACCCTCAGTGTCGTCACAGGAGCCGCGCAGCAGTGCCTCGAGAGCCAGCACAGCAGAACTCAATGCGCGCTTGGGCGAAACCTAACCGGAGGCATACCCCTGCGCTGCGCAGCTGTGCTCAGTGTCGTACTCACATTTAGCTGCGGCTTGCTGGCCGCGAAGCCTTCAAAATCGAAGTCGAGTCCGAGGTACCGGCGCGCTGCAACTAGCGCCGCTGCGGTGTCGCCGCCGCTGGCACCCACGGAACCATCAGCAGCAGTAGCAGCGGCGGACGGCGGCGAGGCAGCTGCCGCTGCCGGGGCGTCCCGCCACCACACGTCGTCATCGTAGTCCAGCAGCAGCGTCACGAAGGCATCGAGGCACGCGGACCGCACGCCCTCGACGTTGACGCCGGCACCACACCCACTGGCACCACACGAACTGCCGCCGCCACCGCTGTTTCCGCCGCTGCTGCTGCTGCCGTTGCTGCTGAGATGGCCGGTAGCCGCGGTGACATGGACGGGCGCGCTGCGGGCGCTGACGCTCTCAGCAGCGGCGGCGGGTCGGCTGGCGCTGCCGGGAGGCACCCCTCCCGGCGCGCTGCGGCTGGCGACGTAAGGGCTGGCGCACCGACGGATGGACGACCCAAGCGCCGCAAGCTGGGATGCGCCGCCCCCAGCGCCGGCACCCGCGTTGATAAATGGGTGGCTGACCCCACTGTCGTCCAGCGGCGCGATGGTGTAGTGCGGAACAAGGAGCAGAGCCGCGTCTTCGGTGCAAGGAGCGGGTGACGGCTGGGGCGCGTTCGCCTGCGCTGGCCCTGGCCCTGAAAACGAAAGCCCGGCAGCAGAGAGCGAAGCGAGGCCGCTGCACGCGAGCTCTGCGGCTGCAATGGCAGCTCCGTGGTCCCGCCAGACGGCGCTGGGGTTGTGGCAGCCGCGCGCAAACTGCGCGAGCGACAGCGTCAGCTTGCGGTGCACGTCTGCCGGCCACGGCGCAGCGTTGGACGCCAGCGCTGCAGCCGCCGCAGCGTCTGCCGCGGCCGTCGCGGCTTTGCTGCCCGGTCGCGGAGACGCCAACCCGTTCCCTGCGGGAGTCTTGGGCTTGCGCCCAAAGCTGAACAGCGAGCGAGACGGCGGGGGGCTGAGTGGGGTCGGCTGGGCGCCTGCCCCAGAGCCCCCCGGCGTGCTCCCGGCACCTCCAACACCACCGGTACTCATCGCACTGCCACCGCTTGGCCCAACACCACTCGCTCCACCACTCAGCGGCGGTGGCGGCGGCGGGCTGACGACTACCCGGCCCCCCATCGTCGCCACACCCGTGTTCAGGTCGAGCACAAACACGTCCTGCAGCGCTGCTGGCGGCACGTCGGCCACCGCCTCGCTGGCGCAGCCCAGAAGCATCGGCAGCGGCGAGCCGAGCGCGCTCTCCAGGTCAAAGCCCTCGGGCAGGGCGGGCACGAAGCCCATGCACCAGCGCAGCGGGAAGAGCAGCGAGCACGCGGCCGCGAGCAGGTCCGGCAGCACGCCCACATGCCTCTTTTGCACGTGCAGAATGGTCGTCCGCTCCTGCGCCAGGTGACGCAGCAGCTCAACGACCGCGGGCACGTGCAGCACGCAGAAGAGGTCGCGCAGGGCGGCGTCCGCTGCAGTGCTGGAGGGCACCTGGTTCAGGCGCGGGGTGGCGAAACGGAGCACCTGCCGCCCGACATGCTCCGACGCAAACGCAGCGTCGGCCGAGGGTTCGCCGACGTCGGAGAGGGCAGGCAGGTGGATTGAGAGCCCATAACCAGCCTCCGGGGCAAAGGAACGCTCCGCCAAGAATCTGCAGGTAGCTAGCAGGCGCTGCACCGCGAGCGCGGGGGACGGCACCGATGTGCACGTGCTGATGAGTGCATGTCCCGTCTGCAGCAGCTCACGGCAACCGAGAAGCTGACTCAACACGATCACGTACATACAGCTTGTGCCGAAACAAATGCCCTGCCAGCGGGAGCCAGATTCGTTGGTAACAGCGAAACTCGAGACACCGCTCTTGATGAAAGCGTCGAAAGCCTCCGGGATCGGTGGGCATGCTCCGTCACCGTGGCCCCGAAAGGAGCAGTACCCGTCGACACGCCAAGTGGCGCTAAGTACGTATATGGTGGCAACAAGCCCCTCATGGCGCGCCGTCGGGCTCTCCATGGGACCGAGCACGTACAGCCGCGGTTAACGGCGAGGCAACCGACAGCTGCCCCGCACGCGGTTGCGATTCACCGAGAATGCAGATCGGATAGTAGTGTCGCTGCAGCGTTTTAAGCAGTCAGGCGTTCGCCAACTCAGGGACAACTCACACCGTTCGGGGCCTGGTCGATATATCTCGTCGGGACGGACGCACTCTGACTGAATGCGTCGTACAGCGTTTGCATGCACTCGGCCCCCGCGATCCGCCACGGATTCAAGAATCTGCGCGCCATACGAAGACTGGGGCTGGTGAAGCATCACCGCAGCGATTCCATTTGTGCGATCCGGGCGTTGAGCCCCTGGTGTTGGGCAAGAACACTCATTTCCGGCGGCAGAGCCGAAGCTCACAATGGCGGCACGCCCAGGCAACCTCACGTTCGATAGCTCTCGCACGGATGAGATTCACCGCGGAAACGAGCACTTGCTTGATAGACTCCATTCCATTGCAACAAGGCGGCCGACCAGCTCGGCCGCAGCAGGCGCTGGTCGCGCACGAGCGGGCCCCAGTTCAGCAGAAATCACGCGCCGGCGCGCGGCAGCAGAAATCGAGCGGCAAAACATGTTGATGTTGAGGCGGCTGCAGAGCACGAAAAGCGCTGTTGGCAAGGTCGCCCCAACCGCGAAGAGCAGCTCGAGACCTGTCACGAGCAGCGCCGGAGCCGGAGCCGGGTTCCCAGCCTCGCGTGCCAGTGCCGAATCAGGTGCCGACTTTGCTGCAACGGGGTCGCCGTCTAGTGGCGCCGGCCGGCCAGCGTGGGTCGACCCTACCTCGTCAGCTCCGCCGCCCTCGCGGGCGACAGACTTCGTCCGTGCCGCCGGTGCGACGGCAGGGGCGGCAGGCAAGAGTGGCCCACCAGAGCGAGCCATGTCTGCGAAGCAGTCCGTGTACGGCCGGGCGAGCCTCGGCGGCAGCGCCCGCGTGGGCGGGCGGGTGACTGGTGTGCCTCCCTCCAGAGGTGGGGCGGGAGAGCGTGACACTCGTGATCTGCTTCTGTCCGCCTGCCGAGACGACTACCTGACGCGGTGACCCTGGCACGGCTGTCACGAGCGCCCAGCGGGTGTTGCAGGGCCTGCTTGGCAGAGCTCGCTGTAGCATGGCCTCGCGACATCACGGAGTGCTGCTCCGTAGGGGTGCTGGATACTGTGCTCAGCGATACAGCAGGTTTCTGGATGCGGAGGCGCTCTGGTCGATTTGCGACGTTGCTCGGGCAATGGCGTTCACGCGTACTGAAGGGTTTCGTGCACCTTTTATTGTGCGATATCATATGCCGACATGTGGCTTGAGTTCGACCGTTGCAGGCGGAGTGATGCAACATGCGAGGCGGTCGACGCCCTGGAACATCTCGCAACACCTGCGCCAGAACGCTGTCAGTTGTACGTTCACATTGCGCTCAAATTCAAACGGCCGCGCAGCAGTGAGGCAATGCCCCAGCTGACCCGCCGTTGGTGCTGTGCTGCGTTACCGCTCACGGGAATGGCTCGGGTGCCAGCCAGCATGCCGCCGCGTGCCAGCCTGTCGACCGTACCGCCACCTTCGACAATCGCGGCACGCTTCGCAGGCCAGAGCGTACGCTCCCTCCGCTGCAGCGACGGCCCACCCTCCAGTGCACCGCACGTCGCATGCAGCCTCGTCGGTCCCTGTCCAAGCCCCCAATCCCCGCGTTGAAAGCATGTGCTCCCTCGTCCACTATCCATGAGTGTCAACGTTCTCAAGTCACGCGCCGTTGCGCGCCTTCGACCGTCGCCTCACAGGATGTTCCACTTGCCCGTGCGCCGGTATGAGGTCAACACCTTGTGCGCCCGTCGCCTGAGGTCCGTGTCGGGGTCGCGATTGAACACCTCCAGCGCCTCGGCCACCTTAGGCTCCAGATGGGCGGGTGAGCCGTCGCAGAGGGTGTGCAGCACTTGGCCGCGCACTGCGGTATCCTCATCGTCGACCATCTCTGCAGCGCGGTGGGCAGGATGCGGGAAGGACACACACTCGAACGGCTAAAGCGCGCTGGCGGACTGGATACCCATGCAAATCATCGCATTGAGCGCGCATACGAGCAGCTTGTGCACGCGGTGTGCTCCTGCTTCGTCGCACAACAACGTTGCTGGAGGAAATGTCCACGCGCTCACCGACGACTCGGTCCCAGAAAGCGTCGATGTCGGCCTTCACCCGGCATGGGCACACCTGCTTGAGTGCAGCCAATCGCACTAGCGGGCTGTCATGCCTGCTCAGCTCCACAATGCGTCCGACGGAGTCAGTCTCCTTGCATTCAGCGACAAGCTCCTTGATCGTGAAGCCTTCGAAGCCTCGACTCATTCAGCCTCCGTGGGACTAAAACACGCAAAATATGATGATTTGCTGGCAGGCTCGGAATCGAAACTTGTGATATACACAGTAACCGTCGAAGCCGTCGCAAGTTGTAGAGCCGTTGCTTGGCCCGCCGTGATTTGGAAAGTTTCCTCAGCAATTTCCTCGATGTCGTGCAGTTGCGACACAAATAAAATGTACATGAGTAAATTGCAAAATCGCAATTTCAGAGACACAGTCGGGTAGTGGCTATCTCGTCACCTTGCTAAACTCAGCAACTCAGGTGATGCCCTTTGGGCGCCGTGGTTCGAATCCACGCTGTGTCGCACACTTTTTTTGCCAGTCCAATTTTATCGACTCAATCATTGCAGCAACCGGTGCACGCGGCCGGCACGACTCACTGCCGCCGACAGTCAGCTAAGGCTTGTCGTGACGATACCACACTCAGGCTGTCTGGCAGAGATGATTCGATGGCCTCACGCTCAGACGCCCGGCCGTCGACGGCCCGTCGTCACGGTGACTCGTCGGCCTCGGATGATCGGATCGAAACAGCCGCGCGGCTTGACTCGGACCACTGCGCTTCGGTACGCAACAGCCCTCATTTTGAACGCTCCACTGCCTTGGCCATAATCTGAGCTGTCGAGCAGTCGCGGGTAAGCCTCACAGCCAGCACTGCCTTCAGCCGCGCGCGGGCTGACCCGGAGCATCGACGCGCCCCCTCATTCCGCTCGGAATTCCCACGGCCGTCTGCACATTGGGCACTCAGGCTCCTTGTCCTCTCCGCGCGGGTTCTCAATCCAGCGCATAATGCAGTGCATGTGAAACGCGTGGTTGCAAGCGCCCCACATCGGCGGGCAATCATCGCCCGGTATCTTGCACTGCGGGCAGCACCGTTCAAACTCGCCGTGGCAAATACCACATACGTCTTCTTCAGGAATGTCCCACTTCCACGATGCCACAAGACGGATGGCTGCAAACGGCCGCGGCAGAGAGGGTGCGGGGGAAGGCGGCTCACGTCAACCTCCGTCTCGCGATACAGGCCCGCGCAAGAATGCCGCCGTCTTACGAACCAGTCACTTTGACTGTGACAGCCCCTACTCGAGCCACCACGGGTTTGACCTGCGGCGGCTTCGACGCCGCTGGCGGACCGCTGGGGCCCGCCGACGTTGGCGGGGGCGACGCCTCTACTTCCATGTGTTCCGACATGCAAATTGCATTATTGTGGGAGCAACGTGGAGAGTGCGTACCAGCAACGAGGTGCGGCGTGCGACGCGCGCGCAGCGTAGCTCCAATTGAGCAAAACAATTGATTGTGTGCTCACGAACTTGAGGACAGAAGTGGTGGATGCTCGCACAGTTTCCACCGATTCCGCAGACCGAACAATTGCCCCGCAGGCATCAAGTTCAACCCGGCGGCACTGATAACCAGCTGTGCTGAGCCCTGCCCCACACCGCAACCGCAACCATGTCTGACACCCGACAGCTTGTGGCTGCCTTCAACGAGGCGCAGGCACAGATCGCCGCGGAGGCAGAGCAAGCTGTCAGTGAGCGCATGCTCAAGGTCTGCTTCGAGCGCTGCGTCAGCAAGCCCGACGAGCGCTTGACAGATCGGCAGCGTCGCTGCTTGGATCAGTGCACCGGTGCTTTCCGCGATGGCCTCGGCGTCGCCAGCGAGGTCATGAGCGCCATTCTGAAGAAGCAGGGCGCTGGTCACGAATGAGGAGTTGGTCGCGAAGGAGGAGCCTGCAATTCAACCAATGTTCCCAAACCGCAACCCAAAGAACACGTCCTGATCCCCATACTGGTGCTGCCAGCCGATTGGCGCATGTTCTTTCTGCACCGCTGTCGTATCGACTGTGGAGGAGGAGCAAGAGGACAGAAGGAGGCTCCGCAGCAGCATCCCGCGGAACTGGTAGACCTTGCTGGGCGCTGGTGCTCGCCAGCGAGTGGAGCTACTACAACGCACCTGGGCAGGCCTGCAGCCGTGTCAAGCATGCAGCACCCGTCTCAACTTTGATCGCGCTCCGTGCAAGGACTGCGCGGCGGCTGTTTCACTGCTCTTGACGTCCGCAGGCCCAGTCAGCTGTTTCGGCGGCCAGCAGCCCGGAGTTCTACGGTTTTGTCAAGGTGCAGCGGGATCAGTGTATCCCCTGAGTCTGCCTCTCGGGTTCGCGCCAACGGCAGCTCTTGGGGCTGCCACGAGGAGCGCTGACGTTTCGCTCGCCCTTTTGCGGATCGCCAGCCGCCGGCCTGGCCGATCGCACCTTTGCGTTCACATGACCTTTGCCTGCACCCACAATGGGCAACCATACGCCAGTTGCCCGGTGTGGGGGCCGACGGGGACTGGCACGGATGGGGACTGGTACCAACGGGCACCACCCTACGCGCGAGGTGGTGTCGGGTCGCGAGCAGCGCGGTGGACTTGCCTCATCAAGTCTGTGAGCCGGAAAGCGTCCGTGCCCTGCTGTGGTTTGGCTCTTGCGGTCGAATTCATGCTGCACCATATGCGGCCGCTGCCTCGCGAGCTCTGCGGCATCCGACGCCTCTGGGCTCTGCGCTTCGCGTCCACCGTGCATCACCAGGCCTTGCGGCAGGGCGGTGCGCAGATGACGGGTTGCTGCGGCCGCAGCGCTCCGAGCGGGTGGGAAGTGCGCCTTTCCTCGCTCTGGTGAATCTGCTGAGCGCCCGAGCAGGTGGACACGGCGGCGTCCACTTGCACGCTACTGTGAACGCCGCCAGAGGCGCCAACGCTCGCGCGGGCTGCGGACGCCGATCCAGCAGCAATGCGGTTCACGGGACCTGCTTGCCGATAGCTGCGTGGCTGCGCTGCACCCGCAGGTCTGCGGCATTCGCACTTGAGCCGCTGCACAGCGTTAGCTTTTGGTTCGCGGCGCTAAGACCTCCTTGTCGTGCCCGACTCGCATTGCGGCACGCTCTGACCTCAGACCTCGCGCAGCCCAGTTCAACAACTTGAAGTTGTCAGCCCGCGCCGGCCATTTTGAAAGTTTCGAGTCAACTGACGGATCGCGAGGCACACTGTTGCACAAGCGTAATCCAACGCGTGCCACTCTGGGTTGGGATTGCGACACGTTGCATGCTGCGTAGCACACGCGTCGCGAACTGGCTCTGAAATGAGTTGCGAAATGGCGAATGGAGATCCTACTTTGGTCACGGTTCATTTTCACAAGCAATCCGGAGACGCTCAGGCAGCCTGCTCCGGCGAGTCATACTTCCAACCACTGTTCGGTGGGAATTCGCCAAAACGAGCGAGATTGTACTGACCGACGGCTTGAAAAATCACCAGCCGACTCATCAGCTGACGGCGAACGAGCGCAGCGCACAACCTGCTGGGAGCAGCCGGATTTGAAGTCGGCCGACGCCCGGAACTACCGCCCAAGAAGCGCGCATCAGCAAGAAAGATGTCGGCAATCGGAGGAACTGATCTTCCTGAGACTCTCGCCAAGCCGAGGAAGCCCATCGATTGGTGGCTCATCAGCCCGCTGGCCTTTGCGTTCTTGCCGCTGTTGCGGCACGCGCTGCGGAACAATCCATACCGCAACAAGATTGTGTATGGAGCGATCACGTGAGTTGACAGAAGTTGTTGGGTTCGCAATGCGTTGCTTCGTCAGAGCCAACACTGACGCACATGCTCGCCTGGCTTCGTGTGGCATCCCTTTGCAGTATTGGGTTGATTCACGGCGGGATGATGATTGCGCGGGCTGGAGCAGCGGCGGAAGAAGAAGCTGCGGCCGCCGAAGAGTTTTACCGCCCTGATCAGCTTCGGCCGAAACAGCCGCAGGGCAAGGCGCTGCAATGACACCTCGGCTGCCGCGTCAGCGGTTGGGGCGGATGAATTACACTCTGCTTGCCCCAGAGAAGGCCGTCGCCGAACACACCCGAGTACCTCCGGAGTGTTGATCGCGCAGTCAATAATCCCGCCAGCATGAGGCGGAGCCTCCGGATCGAGCAAACGCGACACCCAGCAGCGCCCTGTGTGAGGCCCTGCCCCGGCTCAGCCCGAATCGACGGTGGCGCGGTGCGAGTAGCCTTATGGCCTTCCTAAAGCGGATTGTGGGACACGCCTGCCTGTCCAACTGCATCGTCTCGACCCGCACGAGGCGCTCACGGGAGGGTGGGGCTTGCGGCGCGGAATCAGGTGCAGCGCTCTGGGCAACGACGCCAGCGGTGAATCCAAACTCTGGACCCGAACGGAAGAGCTCGGCACGGGTGCTGTCTCGATCCAAGGCACGATACCTGGTCGATGCGGCTGGGTCACGCAGCAAGTTGGCGAGCGGTCTGGCGCTCCGAAGCTGCAGACGCCCCTCCCACTCCCCTGAGGTTCGCTGCCGCTCGGGGCGTGTTCTGATAGCGGCGCCCTCTGATCGCGTGTCCCGGGTGTTTGTGCGCCTGCGGTGACACGCCATTCGCGGCTGGTCCAAGAGGGAGCGGCGTGAGTGATCCTAGAGGTGCATGCCTCTGAGAGCCACGCTTCCCATTGCGAAGCTGGCTGTTGCTGCTGTGCTCGCGCCACCACTGACCTTGCTCAACAGCAGTGCCCACGCCCTCTCAAGCCACAGGCTGTCAAGTCGACGCCCTCTCAAGCCACAGGCTGTCAAGTCGTGCTGCTGAGCGTTTGCCGCTTTGCTCGGCCATCGCGAGCTGCTGCTGCCGGCGACACAATAATCTGATGAGCGCACGCGCGGTGCGCGTCCAAGCCCAGCAGTCTTCAACCTGTGTGTTGTTGATGGCCCGCTGTCGCGAGCAGGCCGGCTCAATTGTCGCGGCCACGATGGCGCACTCAGAAGCACAGTAGAGAGCCCCGCCAGTGCAACGTCGAGAAATTTTCAACGCTGAAACCAACCACGGCTTCTTCATTCGCGTGCGTCGACGACTCGTGATGAATCAAAAATCGCACAAGAGCGCTCGCGATGCTGCTGGCATCGGTCGCCTCGATCGCAAGGCGGCAGCAGCTGTTACAGAAGATGGCATGGCCTGACTGAGCGTCTGCGGCACCGTTACAGGAATGGAATTTGAAAGCACCCACACGCCTCACAGCAGCACCCTGCTAACGGCGTACTCGGCGTCATGCTGTTTGGCGGCAGCAGCGGCCGGCTCACCGGTGGAGAGTTCGTCTGCGTTGCTGGGCACACCCGCAGCGGCCATGAGCCCGTCTATTCCGGAGAGATACGACCGCGCCACGTCAGCCATGCTGAGGATGCCCACGACGATGTTGCTCTCCTCCTCCGCCCCGCCGTCCCGGTGGATGTCTCCGGTCGACGACACCGCGCCGTCGGCAGCGGCGGCCGCTCCCGTGCCAGACGCGGCCCCGTCAGGGCTCGGCTTCCGGTTCACAATCGGCAGGTGGCGGAAGCCGCGCTTGACCATCGACCGCGAGCACTTGAGGACGCTGCGGTCCATGGGCGCGGTGTACGGGTCCTTTGTCATGACGTCCCGCAGGCGTGTCGCGGTGGCGTCCTTACCCGGCAGCAGCACGCGCGTGATAAAGTCGCGGGACGTAAACACGCCCGCGGCGCGCGAGGCGTCGTCCACCACCGCCACGCACGACATGTGGCGCTCCGCCATGACGTTCGCCGCCTCCGCGACCGTGATGTTGTCATCCAGGCGCGTGTTGAGCAGGATGGAGCTGCCGCGCTCCTGCATCGCAGAGAGCAGCTCCTCCACCTGGCTGCGCCACGAGAGCAGGCCCGCGGACTGCAGCGCCCCCGAGAAGGTCAGCGAGTGCTCGCCGGCGGCAGGTACTGGGCCCGCGGCGCTCGCATCTGTCGTCGCTGCAGCGGTGGCGGCGGCCGCAATCGCAGCGGCATCTGCCGGGGCGAGGCCTGACCGTGCCGCAGCGCGACGAGCCCGGATTCCCACGGCGAGCGCCTCGTCTGAGATGCCGCTCGCCTTCTCTGCCCAGTAGATCTGGTCCTGCAGGAAGGTGACGATCTCCCGCATGGACAGCACGGCCTGGACCTCAGACAGCTCAAGCCCAGACGCCGTCGCCGACCGCACCGCTGCCTCGTCGCTCGCCATCTTCCCCAGCTTTCCGGAAGGCATGAGCACGGGAACGTGCCTGCGCCCGAGCTGCAGCATCGAGCGCAGCACCTTGACAGCTGGCGTTTGCAGCGTGGCGACCTCAAATCCTGTAAACATAATCTGCTCTGCCGTGATGTCCGCGGGCGCAAAGCTGCCGTGGTTGAGGGTTACAATGTAATCTTTTTCTGACAGCATGCCCACCACCAAAAGTTCGTTGCTGCTGCCCTTGGTGTGCGTAATCAGCACCGTGCCCGCTGGGTTGGACCCATCGAGTGCAACTCGCAAGGCATCGCCCGCAAGCGCTCCCGCATGCGTGGTTCTGATCTTTCGCGGGGATGTGTGCGGAAATGCTGCGTACCGTCCACTTGCGCGCGCGGTGAGCAAGTCCTCGACGGTAAACTGCCACAAGTTCTTGAAACCATAGCCGTTTGATGCGACGCTGCTGCTGTGGCGGCTGCTGTGGGAAACCGCAGGGCACACCGCTGGCGCGGCAGTGCAGAGTCCAGTCAAGCGCCCCGCCTGCTGGGCATACAGGGGTCTTCCAGGGCACGCCCTGAAGGCGCGAGGCGGTAGTCGCGCAGCGTGATACATCTCGTGGCAGCTGAGACGCTCAGGCGGCGTGAATCGCAGTCGACTGGCGTGATACACTGGCCTCAGGTCGTATCGCGCTGCGCTCCCCCCGAACGCAGCGGCCTCGTCGACCTTGTCAGTCACACAGTCGTGACAAACGAAGATCGTGCGGGGAGAGACTCGTGTTGCCGCGGGGAGGCGAAACAAGACGACAGGACGCAAAACGCAATTCGCGCAAACAACACGAGTGGGGGCTAAAAACAGACGGCCATGCGTCTTGTGACTTTGATTGCAGCTGCTGTTGCGCCGCGCTGCTTTTGTCCTCCGAATTGGCTCCCCTGTGATCACACACTTCCCGCTCGCGTCTCGGGTGGGTCACGGAAGCGCCTCGTGTGGGTGCGCTGCGGAAAGCGTTCCCACAGCCGAGTAGGCCACAGCTGCCATGGCTGCCCACGCAGCCGGGTCGCTGTGGCTGGCTACGGCATTGATCAGCATGTTCGGCTCACTGGCCACCGCTGATAACGCCCCTTCGTTGTTTCGCGGGCTTCGCGCTGCTCCCCCACCGCCACCCGAAGAGCCTAACTCTGGTGGTTCGGCGTGGGCGCTTGCCCTAGGAGTTTGCGCGCTTCTCGCCTTGGTCTTGATTGTGGTTGGCGCTACGGGCGCGGCAACGCCTGGACGCAGTCAGCAGCGCCGCGGAGCTCCGGAGCCATCGGTGTGGACGAAGCTTTGCCCGTGTTTCGCCAGCCCCGGCGCGCAGCCTGGCCAACGGCAACAGCGAGCCATTCGTCGACGTTCGAGAGCGCTAGTGGGCAAAGAGCAGCCGCCAAATGGAGACTTCGACGAAGAGAGCGAGGCGCCCAATATGATGGGGAGCAGCCCCGCCTCAGCAGGACCGAACCAGGCGCGCATGATGCAGCAGGGCAGCCGCATGTCGATGACGAATCCTATCGGCGAACGGCCGGGCAGCGGTACGCGCGTGGGCTCTGCGAATCGCGCGCGGACCTCGGTATCGCAGGGTTTCGCGCCCGTTGCGCCGGCGCGGGCTCCCGTCGTGTCCAACACCTCCGTGCAAGGCATGTCGGCGAAGGAGTGGATTGAACGCCGGCGCGCGGCGCGCGTGGAGGCGGCGCGCGGGAGCTTGCCGCCAGGGAGAGACCCGTCGCCGTCAGCGTTGCCGCCCGCTGTGGCCTCTGTGCCGCAGACCGCTGTTGCGCACGTCAACCCGGTGCACTCTGCGCGCCGAGTGCCGGGCTCCCCGCCGTCCGCCGCGCCGCCACCGATCGTGACGTCGCCGCCGTCGCACGCGGTGGTGCCGCTTGCGTCCGTGAGCGGCGAGGCGTCCCTGTCCTCTGCAGCGTTTGCACACCAGCACCGGGAGGGCTCCGTCGCGGGGCCCGCGCGCAAGGCCGTCGGGCCAGTGCGCCCGTCCGCAGACCGGCGCGTGGTTAAGAAGCGCATCGGCTCCAAGGCCCCATCCGGCGCCCTGGTTGGCAACTGGACATCCGCTAGGGACGCCGCCGCAGCTGCCGCAGCAGGCGGGGGCGGGCCATCGACAGCTGCGTCTGCGGCAGCCATTTCCGCGGGCGGGCGGCACTCGCCAACGGCTGCTGGTGCCTTTGCGCCCGGGACAGCGGGCTCCGGGCCTGAGAGCTTTTCACCGGGGAGGGCCGGGGGGCACGCCCCGCCGCCCCCTCCGCCGCCACCGGGGTGACAGCTTTCCGCGTCTTGCCGGTCTCCAATGCCGATCTCCAAACTGTGACTCAGCGCAAGCCAGCGCGAACCCCGCGGTTCGTCACGGCAGCTGGGTTACGCCGTCTCCGCACGCGGTAACTGGGTCGTGCCGTCGGTCGCTCGCCAGCTCGCAGTGCTGCGCTGCTGCTGGCAGCCGACTCCACGTATTGGCCGCCCCTCTGCTGCCCCGACGGCCCGTATCCTGCCCATGCACATCCCGCCGCGCCTGCCGCAGGTATTTCTTTCTGCCGTATCGCCGCTGAGGGCTGTTGCGGGCCCCCGGCCTACGATTTTTACTATTGTTCCTTTCGCTTTTTCTTGCGTGCGCTGCCGTCCCTGCGCTGACACCGCCAGCCGGCTCCGGCACGGGAGAAGCTTCTACGCCATGGAAGACGCTTCCACAGCTTGGAAGACGCCTATGCCGCGGCTTGGGCCTGAACTCGGTTTCGCAGGGCTGAGATTTGTGGGCGTGCCGCGACCCACAACAAACCCTCGCATGCCGCCTGCTGCCGATCGATGCGGATGGGCTCTTCGTACCGGCAGCGCTGCGCTCTGTGCTTCAAGGTAGTGTACGCCACCTGAAATAGCGGTGCGATCACTTGTACTGACACTGTGGTTGCGCGCGCCTTGCGTCAGCACTCACTCTATGCGATCACTTGTACTGAAACGAATCGGTATTCCCATTCCGTGTTGGATCAGCATTGGCGGTCAATAATTGAATCATTCAAATGGCTAAACAAAACATGAACATGCAACACGAGCCAACCGACCGTCTCAAAACACGAGAGTGATGAGAAGGGTTCTGTGCTGGCGTAACCGATGCACGCAGTCGTGGTCAGCAGCCACATGCCATGTAAGTGAGGTAGCAAAGCGAGGAACAAGAAAGAGGCTACCACAGCACGACCAAAGCTGACCTGCGGAGTGCTTCAGCAACCTATCGAGCATCCAGGTGCGCCTGGCCGCAGGCCCGCTCCGCAGAACCGACAGCCGCAGTGACGTAGAGGTGCCACTCAGTACTCCCCATACACGGTCAGAAGGCTGGGAATGCTGTGGATGTAGTAGGGGCCAGGGCCTGCGTGGAGATGAAAACGTGATGAAAACGTGTGTGTGAGTGTGGACAACATCAGTGCAAGATTGTCATGTGCGCATCTTGGCGGGGCCGCTGAGCACTGCAGATGCCAGCATAAGATCGGGCAGCTGCTAGCTCCATTCTTCGCGCTTTCGTTCAAGAAGCTCCTCGAACTCACCGGGGAAAGTCTCGCCATCAACACACAGCACAGTCTCCTCCTGCCCCGGATCGGGAGTAATAACGACGGTGCGGACCTTGCAGTAGTCAATGAGGGAAGAGTTCATAATGCTGCCCATGCCGATACCCTGCAAAGAGAGACGCACAGCATTGCACAGTCGTCCCGTTGTTGGCAACTGCAGTATACTGACAGCTAACTCAGTACCTGCAAGACAACCTCGCGCCACCGCAGTCCGTATCGCGCTTCTCTGTCACACAGTCAGTCTCCCAGCTGTGAGGACTTGCATCACAGCCGAACACTGCGCACGCACCTGCAGAGCCATGTTCTTGAGAATCCCGGCTATGGCGCGCTTGGTCCCCGTGCGCACGACGAAGAGGTCGGTGAAGCCGTCGCTGGCGTGGTGGCAGGGCGCCTCCGCTGCGAGATTGATGCACGCAATCGTCAGGTACGAGCCCCGCTCCTTCTTTTTGATGTACCCGCGCTTGCTGACGGACACGCCCACTGGTACGGTGTAGTTGTCGCTGCCAGCGTCGCCATTCGACGGGAGAGCGCTGCCGAGGCCCGCGGCGGCGCCGCTGCCGCCGGCTGCGCTCGCATCACCTGGCCCACCTGCCCCAGCAGCGGCCGGTGGCACGCCTGTTGTCTGCACGGCACTGTCATCAGAGCGGGAGCCCCGGCAGAGGCCGCCTGAGAAAAAGCCTGCCTTGGTGCCACCGCTGCCCCCGGCTTTGCCGCCGCCTGGTTGTGCGTGAAGGGCCTCTGACAGGATGCGCAGCGACTCATCGGGTGTCGGGATGGGTGGTGGCGCGCTCTTGCCGCCCAAGCGCACACTCGCCTCCGTGCTGCCATTGGAGCCGCACGGCAGGGAGGATTGGACCGACAGATCTAGCTTCAGCATGCACGTGCGGTGGCCGACAAACCGCAGACGGCCGCGGCTGCGGCAGATCTCGCAGCCGCGCTGGCACGGGATCAGGTCCCCGAAGCCGCCCTGCGGCCACATCACTCGCGGCAGCCGGGCATGGGCCGCGGCGGCACGCGCAGCGATGGCGTCCGCTTCCACCTCGGCGCTGCGCACTGACACCGTCGAGATGGATCCACTCGAGGGCAAGGGAGACTCTTCGCCGTCAAGCGGCGCCCCACTGATGGGGACCAACGCAGCGTCACCACTCTCGAGCGGCGCCACCACTTCCTCCACAAACCCGCCGGTACGAGGCGCAGCAGCGCCCGGCTCCGCCGCTACAGCCAGCTGCGGCCTTGCCGTGTCCGGCGCCGCCACGGTAATTGGTAGCCCCGCGTCTGGGCGGGTAGCAGTAACGCGTAGCGCGAGCGGCGGCGGCAGAGGTGAGCGCTGCTCCGCCGCACCCTGTGAAACAGCTGCCCCCATGAATCCAACTTGCGGCTGCAACGCGTGTGGGTGCACCGCGCCGCTGCTCTGCAGACAGGAGCACGGGTGGTGCATGCAGTTTGCGCCGCCGCTGGCGACTGCAGGGACGATGTTGGGTGCTGTCACAAACTCTTGTGCGCACAGCGCAGATGGAGACACCTGATCGCCCTCGAGACCGACGAGCGGCACCATTTCCACAGACGCACACTCCCCGACCGCTGAGCTCGTGAGCACGGCAGCCGGCGCGGCCGCGGTGGTGTGGGCGTCATGGATAGTGACGGCTGCCCCTGTCACCGCCGAAGCCGAGACACCCTCACCGTGGCTCATTGGCACAACAACGGCGGCAGCTGCCGCGGGTAGGATAGGCGCCGCAGCACCAACGCCCGCCTCCGCGGGCATCGATTGAACCGTGAAGGCGCTGCCTTGTGAGTCGGCAGACGTCGCGTCACGCGAGTCACGCGCCGCTAGCTGCACCGTTGACAGGCCAGCCGCACCGGCACTGGTAACGCCCTCGCCTGAAATGGCACGGTCTACCACCTCCGCGAGCACGGGAGGCGTGCGGAGCGCGGCCTTTCCCGGCTGCTTCGCGAGCGCCTGAGTCGGCTCTGAGGCGACGCCGTCCCCAGCAGGCGGGGTAAGCCCCAGAGCGTGAGTCCCTACAGGCGCAAGGCCGGCAGCGCCAGCGATGGTGCTGCGCGCTGCAGCAAGCTGCGGCGGCTGCCCGGTTGCGGTACGAAGCTTCTCCTCCTCCTGATCAGGAAGCAGCGCTTGAGCTGCCGTGGAGTCTTTGGCAACGCTCGATCCCTTCACGACACTGGAGCCGCTGAGCTGGTCCTGCCCGTCGATCACAGTGGCCCCGTTCCGGCAGAGGATGGAGCTGAAATTTGATGCCGAGAAGGAGCTAGACCGACGCCGCCCCGGCGCTCGCGAGCTGAACTCGGTCACTGTCTGCGGCTGCAGCGCAGGGCTTCCGCTGTCCGTCTGTCCAGCCACCTGCTCCGCCCCTGAGCTGCTGATTGCGGGACTGGGATGCTGGCCACCCGCGCCAGAGACGCCAGGCTGCGGGAAGCGCGAGCTGCTGGTCTGCAGCCCCTTGCTCTTGCGCCAACGCAGAACTTCCTCGACGGGCGGCACAACCGCGCCGCTGCTCACGCCGCGCGCCTGGGAGCCGCAGTGCGAGTGCAATCCAGTGAGGTGTGAGAAGCTAGCATTGACGCCCGGGGACCGCACGCCGGCTCCAGGTGCATTCCGCAGGGCGCCGTTGCCGGCGCTCGCGCTCCACAAGCGGCGGTGCCCCGGCGCGAGTGAAAAGCCGCCAGAGCCGCCGCGGCGAGAGGACAGTGCGCTGCTGCGGGAAGCTGCAGCAGCCTTGGCGGACTGCTGCTCCTTCAGTTCCGCAGGCGGCGGCACCTCCGCGGGGCTGACCAGGTTCTGCTCCCACACCACCACAACGTCCTCATCCCGCGCCTTGGTGCGCTCATGCACCGCTCGCATCACCTCCTCGGGCTCCAGTAGCGCATCTTTAAGCATGCACGTGGTGGTTCGGCACACCTTGTCGCCGCCCGGGCCGCTGCCGCCGACGCCAGCAAACCCGTCCGAAGCTCCAGTGGCTGAGGTGCTGGCTGGGGTGCGCGTGCCACGCACCGAGGCAGCAGGCGTGGCCCGTGCCGCCACGTCACTCTCCGTGACGCCTGCGGGCGCCGGTGCCGGCGCGAGCGCAGTGTGGCTTCCTAGTGGAGCGTTGGGTGCTGGCACGGTGATGGGTGTTCCTCGCCGCCAGTGCGCCTCGCTGGCACTGACTGCGGGGCCCACCGGCGTTCCGAACTCTGTGTCTGACAGCGGCTCGCCGAAGTCGCGCCCTCGCAATGAGTCGTCCTCCCGCAGGCCTAGGCCCGGCAGCGTGGGCCCTGCAGCCACCAGCAGCCCGGTAGCCACCTTCTCGCCAAAGCTGGGGCGTCGCTCGATCGTGCCGCCTTCCCCGCCGATCTGCATCTGCTCCCCGGGCACCATCGGCGGCGCCTGCGCGACCTCGGCAAACCCGCGCTGAGCAGCGGCGGCGGCTTTCTGATCAGTCAGCGCAGCGTTGGGCACGTTGACGCCGTGCAGAGCCGACTGCTTGTACAGCTCATGGGCGACCTGCGCCGCCTCGCTGGTGGCCGGGTTAGCGCTCTCGATGGTCTTGAGGTCCCGCACGCCCGCAGACTCGGTGGCGAGGTGCCGCAGCAGCGGATCGTCGGAGTGCTCCTTGCCGCGCAGGTGCGTCTGCAGCACGTCTGCAGCCGAGCTGCTGCGGGCTTGGTGAGCCGGCTGGGCGGTCGCAGCTGCCGGCGCGCCAGCACCAGACTCTGCAGCTCGCTGCGTCTGTCGCGTGCCGTCACCGTTGCCGTCTGCACTGCCAGAAGCCGACGGGGCAGATGTCGGCTCCTCTGCCCCCAGAGGCGCGCTCTTGGAGCCGCATAGGACAGACTTGACGCTCGAGAGACCGAACAAGCCTCCGCTGGGTGCTTCTGGCGGCGCGGCCTCGGCCGCCGCCGCTGCAGCCGCCTCTGTCTCGCTCTGCTCCTGCTTGTGCAGTTGCCACACCGCCTCTACGACCGCGATGGTGGGCGCGATGATGTTAACGAGGCCCACTCGGTTCACGACGGCGTGCTTGGTTGCCCCCTTGTACCGCGACTCGGGGCACTTGGAGTTCCCGATGTAGGAGGCGGCCCCAGTGCCGCCCAGGTGGCTCATGCTCGCAGTGCGTCCACGAGTCCGCTTGGTGGCGGAGCGCGACCGAGAGCGGGTGCGGCGCCAGCGACTCACGAAGCCACCGCCGCCGTCACCAGCGGCGCCCACCACGCTGGCGGTTGAGTTTCGCTCCACTGGAATCGCAGCGTCCTCTCCCACGGCCGGCGCCACGCCGGCATCAACGACGGCGCTGCTGGGAAGAGCAGCTCCAGCCCCACCGCCTGCCGCTCGTTCTGCCCCTGCAGTCGCTTCCAGTGTCCCCGCGCCCGCCTCGACCCCACCGGTAGCGGCAGACGCAGGGACCATTTCATTGATGCCGAATAGGCTATCGCCGGGGAAGTGGATCAGGCTGCTGATCGACAGCCGCCCGCCGCCCTCGGCGCCCACGCCGACGCCGCACGGGGGCATCGACGCCGACTTGGCGTGCCCCCGCCCTGCTGCAGCAGCAGCGCAAGTACCGTCCTCCGCTGAGGGTGAACTGAAGGTGTTGGTGTCCCCACCCGAAGAGCTGAATGCGCTGTCCACGCCGCCTGCACCCGCGCCACGTGCACCGGCAGGTCGCAGCCGCTGATACGAGAGCGCCGACGTGCCCGTCGCGGTCGCTGGCGTGGTCACGGGGGGCCCCGCATACTTGTTGCGCACCTTGTCCACGACACTGAAGATGTTGGTGCGCGTAAACTGCTGCAGCATGCAGGGGTACAGCTTCAGAACCTTCTCGTGCATGGGGCGCCGCGGCAGGGCACCTGGTACGCTTGCAAGGGCTCGGATCACGCGATAGGAGGATGGGACGGACCCAGCGGGCACCAGACGCTGCAAGTCGTTGATGCGGGCGACCTCCGACAAATACGTGTCCACAGCGGCGCCGACGTGGTTCTCCGGGAAACCGCGGGAGGCTGCTGGCGGCAGGGCGGTGGAGGCGGAGGTGACCACCGTCCCTGCACCCGTGCCGGCGCCCCCTCGAGCCGTGTCAGCGCTGGGCGTGCTTCGCCCGTCCTCCGTCGGACCACCAGCCCCAGCGCGGGCGGTGGTGGTGGCGGTGGTGCTGCTGATGCTGGCGCTGTCAGACCACCCCGGGTAGCTCGCGGAGAACAGCGCAAGCTCCTCCTCAGTCATCGCGATGTCGGGGCTGTATTCCAGCTTACCGGTGTACCGCGTCTTGCCCATTGCGACACGCAGGGCGCCGCGCACCTTCAAATACTCGTAGCGGTACTGCAAGTGCGAAGAAGCGATGGGAGCACACATAAAGAGAGATAGAGTCGGGTGAGCGGAGGTGGGAGCAGGTATTCCACTATCAGTCCTTGGTGCCGCCATCGCCTCCGCGGCCGAACTCACCAGGCCAAACGCAGCACGCGTAGCCTCAGACTCCAGCACCACATCCGACGCAACTCCGAAGGCGGCCACGCACAGGCTGACGGTGCGAGCACCCGCGTTGTTGCTGCAGACCATCGCGTCCAACGGCCGCAGCTTGCGCTTGATCACGGTCCACATCGCGTACTGCGGCTGCACCGTGCGCACACCGCTGCTGACGGCGTTGTTGGTGCCCTGCTTGACGGTGCAGAGGGGGACGCGGCGAACGAGCTCCGCCCAGTTGGGGCGCGACAGCAGTCCAGTCACTGCCTCATACATGGTTCCGTCGCCGCCCACGAGGATGAGCCCCTCGTACACGGCGGGGTCGTATGTGCGCCCCACGTCCGTTGCATGGCCTGCACGGGATGAGAGGGAGCGGAGGTTCGAATGCTTGGTAGGTGGATGTTCTGAAGCTCGCGTGCGGAAAAATTGCCCACTCTCACAGGAGCGACACCGCAATGTTGCTGGGCTGTCCAAGGCTCGACGGGTGGGTCGGAACTGCATTTCGCTACCAGCAGACCTCCCTGTCTTGGACCTCAATGATGCAAGAGCGTTACCCTGCGCGCCAAATCGCCGGAACGCACCTGCATACTGCGTCTCGATGACGTCACACTGCAAACCCGCGACCTCGAGCAGCGGCACAATGATGCTGTACGTGATTTGCTTCGCCTTCTTCCCGCGGCCGCCGTGCGGGTTCATCACGAGGCACAGGCGCTTGCTGCGGTCCGGTTCGCTGGGACACCGGGTGGCCAGCAGGCGCACCATGCTCTTCAGCTCGAGCGCCTCGTCCGCCGTCGCCAGCTCCAGCGTCTCCACCTTCAGCCCCATCGTAATCACGTCAGTGCGAACAGTCTTCTGACTGGCCCGCGTCTCCCGGAGCATGTAAATGTGCAGCTTGCGACTGTCACGCCGCGACACGGCAGCTCCAATCACGTCGCGAAAGCTCAGCTCAACACTGCGCAGCAGCCCGGAGTACCGGATGGCATCGCTGGCAACAGTGATGGGACGCCCGCTGGCGTCCCGAAAGGTGTCGAGCGGGGAGGCAGCCATGTGTCGGGCCGCAGGATCGCGGTACTGAACAAGGCTTTTGCTGCGAGAACGTCTAATGTGAGTACAGAGGGCCTTCGCAATCGCAGAACAAAAATTATCGATGATCGTAATAGCAAGAGCTTACAGATCAGCTGAGAGCGCATGCTTTCTTCGCATTCCACGACGAGAACAAATCGAATGCTCCCAGCGCTCAACAGGGCTGCCCGATCCCTCGGGCGAGACTCGAGTTTTCGCTGGTTTCAACGGGATGGTAGGCAGAATGAATGCCCGCTGCGAAGAGGAGGGGCGGCCCTTCAATTTGTATCTGTAGACCTTGCACGAGGTGCGTGACGTGTGTCAATATCTCGCGATGCAACGTGCGGAGCTTGACTGCTTGCAGTGCTACTTGCCGACGTCGCCCACCCGCGGGCGCTGCCTCCGCGACGCCGCCATGCACCCCGCGCTCGACAGCTGCAGTTCAACACGTAGGGATCGTGTTCATCGTGCGTCACGCACACAATTCACCACCATCGATATCTGATGCGCTGCGCGATCTCGCGAATGTTGCAGCGACATCGCCATGAAGCTTCAGACGGCAATCGCGGCGCTGCTGCCCGCCGCCGCCCTTGCGGTGTACGGTGTGGACATCTCGGCGCCTCTGGACCAGAACACCGCCAACTGCTTCGTGCAGCAGGCCGGCGTGTCCTTCGGTAAGCTTTGCGCTGACAACCAGCCGCACGTTGGATGAAATGCATCTGATTGGGAGCCACTGTATCCTTCTGCTCCTCTCGCGATGCACCGCTTGCAGGCATTGTGCGCGGTGGGTTTGCGCCGACGACAGCTGCCCGCGGGGCTTTTTGTACAACAATTGCTGACCCTCTGGACGTTCGCTGGAGGGCGAGGCGACAGCATCCCGTTGAAGCAGACCGTTCGTCCGCACTCGTATTCACGTGCAGGCTGGATGTCGTACGGCGCGTATGACAGCAACGTCGCCGGCAGCGTGGCGGCGCTCTGGAACGCTGGCGCGGTGAGTGGACGAGAGCAGGGCAGTGTGTCGTAGTGTGCGTGGGATCTGCACCCATTTCTGCGCACACCCGAACGCCTGCTTAACATGCCTGCGGCCACCTGAACCTGCCCGTCTCCCTCTCTCGCTCACCTCGTCACGCAGGCACACGTGGATGTAAGTTTCGCGTTTCGCCACCTCCGCGGAGTCCTAAATCCGGTGCTGCCTGCAACCCGAGAAGCACAGAGCACCCCGAAACCGTTGCGAGGTGTGGCGGTGTACGCAAGAATACTGATCAACGACCCCGCCCACCCTTGTTCATTGCTCCGGTTTGCAGGTGTACATGTTCCCGTGCGCTGGTGAGTCGAGCAGCCCTGTACATCCGCAGGCACACCGGCTCGCGGACCCGCTGCCAATCATTTTTTTTTGCGTTGACAAACTCGAGCTGCCAAACCAGGCGCTCGTCCACCCTGTCTTGCTGTGGATGCTTGGGACTCGGCCATGCACTCGTTGACGGGCTGCCCTGCGTTGCGCCTGGCCCGTCGGTTCCGTCGCAGCCTCACCAACGCTGTGCATCACTGCTGGATCGCCACCGCCCCCGTGCCTGCGCTCGCTCGACTCTCCACGTTTCGTGACTGCAGGCCAGGACCCCACCTCCCAGGTGAACAGCTTGGTCAGCTCCCTGGCCAACGATGGCGTCCAGTACGGGCAGGTGCGTTGTTACCACCAGTGAGGGGTGTTGATAGTCATGTCCTGCGTGTCGAAGCTGCTGCTCCGCGCTACCCATCGCCAAGTGCTGCCATGGTATTCCCGTTGAGGGCTTGGCACCTCACTCTCGAGCACCCGAATCATCCCCGCTGGCTGTTGCTTCCCCCTCCCCCCTGCAGATCTGGCTCGACATTGAGACCAACCCCTCCGGCGGCTGCGGCTGGTCCGACCAGAACAGCAACTGCAACTTCATGCAGGGCCTGGTCAACGCCATGGAGGCCAACGGCATCAACTGTGAGTGCGCGCTCCTTCGCAGGGGGGCGGGGCAGCTGGCTTGCAGGACAGCGTACTTGGCCCAGCGCGTGCCCTGCGCTTCCAACAACTTCAATCACGCGTGCAGCAGAGCACTGACATCAGCCGCACACGCCTCGCATGCCTATCGCCTGGCACCAGCCACACCCTGGGCATCACTCACTCTCTCTCCCAACTCCTCTGTCCCCTCTCCACTGCCCCTGCAGACGGCACGTATGCCTCCGAGTACATGTGGAGCAGCCTGATGGGCGGCTGCACCGTGGGCGGGGACCACGCCCTCTGGTATGCACAGTGAGTGGCTACGAGTCGCAGCTTGAAGAGCCAGCAACGCCGCGCATGTCGCCGAGAACGACACGTACCCCTTTTTGCCGACCCACAGTTTTGTGTTCTATATGTGATGCCCACGGGTACATACGACCATCCGCTCACGGTTTGCTTCCGTCTGTCCCCCGTCTTTGCCCTCTCGGCGCAGCTATGACGGCAATGCGGGCTTCAGCGACTTCTCGCCCTTCGGCGGCTGGTCCAGCCCGGCGATCAAGCAGTACGCCGGTGATGACACCGTCTGCGGCTTCGGCGTCGACGAGTGAGTCCTACGCCGTTCGCACGCTTCTCGCACCGCTGCCATTGCCCGTTTTCGCTTGCTTCGTGCACGTTGCAACCCCCTGCTAACCTTCTCTCGCTGACCTTTCCTTTTCCAATCGTGCACTTGCTCACTTGCAGCAACTGGTACCCCGACAGCATGGGTGCGCGCAACGCCACCAAGCCCGCTCTCCGCGGCACCGCGTAACGGCCTTCGCTGCGTGGGGCCGCAAGTTCCTTTGACAGCCACCCGCCAAGGCTCGATATCGGGGCTTGGTAGGGTGGCGGGACGACTGATGGCCCCTCCTGACCATATTTCACCCCGGTTCGTTCTATTATCGTCAAGCCCTGCCCCCGTTGCCTGTTTCGTTACGAGGCAGCGATCGAATAGGGGCTCTGCTATTGCGATGCGACAGGATGCCGCCGAAAGTGTTGAAGCTGCAACTCAGGAAAGAGCCTTCCACAGCCTCCAGCTCTGAGCTGTGCAGGATAGCATACCGAGTCACGTTATCACTCGCGCTTGGAGTAGCACGGAGTAAGCTCGAGCGTCGAGCAGAGTTTGACTCGGCAAAGTTGACAACTCGTGGTGGCGACGATATCGACTGAACGCATGTAGCCGCCGTTTGTACTGCTCTTTGAAGGGCCGTCCATTGTCGTCAACCAGCTTGCAAGCGCGCAGCCAAGCCTCCGCTCACGGGGTCCACGTGCCGCGAAAGACAGACGCCGCCTTGGCATACACAGCCACAACATGCACACGCGCCGCGGCCTGAGCGCCGTCGCCTGCGCTGCCGCCAGTGCCGCCAGCAGCGGGCGAGAGTGGCGGCCCAGCGGACAGCGTCAGAGGCACGAGCGCGGTCGATGGCAGCGTAAAGCGCAGCTGCAGGGGCAGCGGCACGACGGGGCTGATGAGGGCACTGGAGGTCGCAGACACCGCGACGCCGTTCTCGACCGCCACGCGGCCTTTGAGCTCCAGCGGGCGGCCAGGTACCAGCTGCCCCTCTGCAGGAGACGCAGGCCCGGCAGCTGCTGGCGTGCCAGCCGCCACGCCCGGCAGTGGTGCACTGACACTGCCCGCTGCAGAGCCAGCTGGAAGCGTCGGCCCCACAGGCAGCTGCCACAACACCTGGGCCTTGCCGGCCGCAAACTGCGCCGTGGCCGGCTTGAACTGCCCTGAAGCTGCATACGCGGGCGGCGGCGCAGAGGCAGCGGCGCCCGCTGCCGATGCCTCCCTATCGAACGCGCCGCCGAAGCCACCGCCGCTGCTGCCAGGCCCACTGGGTGGCGTCAGCACGTGCGACTGCAGCGCCGCTGGCAGGCGCTCCCGCGTCAAGGGCGGGGGAAGCTGAACGAGGACGGACGGATTTGAGATCGCAGCGGGCACGAGCGGGTGCAGCTGAGCCTTCACCAGCACGTCCGTGCAGCTCTGCTGGTGAGGGGCAGCGCTGCCTGCCCCCGCGCTCGCTGCCGACGCAGGCGCGTCAGACGCGCTGCCTGCGCGCGGCATGTGCATCGGCAGGAACGTGTAGCGGCAGGAGGCGGCCACCTTCACGAGGGCGGGGTGCGGCGCCAGCGTGTAGCTGATCACTGCGATGTCCACGGGCGCGTTGCCCACGGCCCCCGCACTGCGCGGCGGCAGGATGAGTGGCAGCAGCAGGTCACGACCGGCAGGCAGCAGCTGGCTACTGCTACCCGAACCGGTCATGCTCAACGAAGAGCCTGTGGTGGCAGCGGAGAGGGCAAACGCGTGCCCGTCGCCAAACGAAGGCGAGGCTCTGTCTGCCCCTCCGCCGGCAGCAGAGGGCCCGCCAACCAGATATCGCACAGCAAGGGCACCCGCAGAGGCATGGGATGGGCTGCTGCCGGCGCCCACAGAGCCTGGAGACGCCGACGCCGCTGCAGAGCCCGCCGGCGGCGCCACGCAGAGCTCCGTCACGGCCATGGGGCAGCGCAGGCTCAAGGCAAAGGGCAGGGCGCCGTGCCCGACGCCTGCGAGAGCAGGCGGCAGCACGGTGGCGCTGGCTGCTGCACCAGCAGCGCCAGGCCCCGTTGGGGTGCCCGCAGGCGCCGCGTACATCATGCGAATCGTGATGGTCCCCTTGATGAGCGTGCTGTCCGCTCCTGCAGCACTGCCCGCACGGGGCGTGAAGCCTCCGGACCCCACACTGGAGAGCGAGCCGACAGAGCGCGGGCTATCCGAGCCGGCAGCGCCGGCGGCTGGCCCTGACGTCTTGCCGGTGACTGTGATCGTCTCCGCCTGCGCAAAGGCGATCTTGATGGGCAACTCGATGCCGCCGCCCAGCAGGCCCCCCGCGCCAGCGCTGCTGCCGCTCGACGCCGCAGCGTCTGCGATGCCCAGCTGTGATGGCGCTGAAGCGGAGGTACCGTGGGCCAGCGGCTGCTGCTGCTGCGAGCCAGCTGGCGCGGCCGTGCCAAACGCGGCACCTGCAGCTGTAGCGTGAGGCCGTGGCGCTAGCGGCGGCTTCGCCTCCGCCCCAGCCCCCGGCTTGACACCAGCTGCGGCCACTGGAGCTGCTCCTGCCGCCGCTGCTGGTCGAGCGGTGCTGCCGGCCGAGGCGCCACCAAACAAGTCGAAGTCATCAAGCGATGCGGCCGATGCGGGTGCAGGGGAACTGCGCTGTGCAGCGGCAGGCGCAGCCGCAGGGGCGGCCGCGGGAGCGCCAAATACGTCGAAGTCGAGCGCAGCAGCGGCAGGCGCTGCGGCAGGCGCGGGTGCAGGGGCAGCAGCAGGCGCGGCTGCCTTGACCGCCGCAGCAGCGGGAGTCGATCCGAAGGACAGGGCGAACAGGTCAGCCTCCGAGCCCGCTGCGGGCGCTGGTGCTACCGCTGGCGCCGGCGCTGGTGCTACCGCTGGCGCCGGCGCCGCAGCCTTAGCGGTGCCGCCGCTGCCGCTCCCGCCGCCAAACACAGCATCAAAATCGAGCGCCGCCGCTGCAGCGGCCGGGATCGCCGGACCCGCGCCCGCAAGCGCTGCGCCGCCGCCGGCCGCCTTCCCTCCCGCTGCCGCAGCAGCGCTCGTAGCCCCACCTGCTGCAGCGGTGCCCGCCGCACCGGCCGCCTTGCCCGCACTGCCGCGCCGCTGAGCAGCCGCAGCAGCAGCCACAGCCACAGCACGCGGCGGCCCCCTGCGCGCCAGCCCGAATCCGTACGCCAGCTCGTCCTCCTCGTCAGAGTCGGCTTCCACAGAGGACTCGTCAGCGTCGCCGCCGCCGCCTCCACCGCCGCCGCCGCTTCCGCCGCCGCCAGCAGCTGCTGCTGCAGCTCTGCGGCGACCCGCTGACGAGGCGCGGCCGCCGTCGACGGCGTCGAACGCGGCTGCGAGGCCGCCCGCCCCCTCGCTGATGCTGCCGCGCGCCTCATCGCCCTCCAGCACGCCGCCCAGGGAGCCGCCGACCTCGTCGCGCCCGCTCGCGCTGCTGCGGCCCCACGCGAAGCGGTGCGACCCGCCGAAGCCGCCGCTACCGCCCCCGTCGCCGCCAGCCCCGCCGAGCTCCCCAAACGACAGGTCGGAGTCGTCCGCCTCGTCCTCCGCGGGCGCCCACGGGCGCGACAGCTCCTGCGGCGGCCAGGGCAGCGCCGCCACGCCGCCGCCCGCAGCTGCGCCCGCCCCGAAAGCCGTGCTGTTGACAGACTCAAGGGACGCGCGCCGCGAGTCGATGCCTGCGGCGCTCGAAGCGCCGCCGCTAGCGCCGCCCGCGGCGTGGCGCGCGCTGAGCTGCGAGCGCGGCGTCTCTGTGCCGCCCGCGGCGCCTGTGAGGCGCGGCGATCCTCCCAGGACGGCCGCCGCAGCGGCGCGGCGGGCAGCCGTCTTTGCGTCCACAGGGGCGTCCCCCTCGAAGCCGCCCACCAGGGAGCCGACGGAGCCCGCCACCGACGCCTTGCGCGCGAGCAGGTCTGCTGCAGAGGCGCCCGCCCCGGGCGCGGCGCCCGTGAGGGGGCCGGCACCACCCGTCGTCCCCGCCGCTGCAGCAGATAGAAGGCCCGGCGCACCAGAGGCCCGCGCACCGACGGAGGCGGCGCCAAAGGCCGACTGCGCCGGCTGCTGCGGAAACGGCGGCAGCAGGGACAGCGGGATGGCGGAGGGCAGGAGGTGCAGCGCCGCCCCGCTGCCGCCCGCATACTGCAGCCACGGGGTGGCGCAGGCGCCCAGCACAGCCGCACCCGCAGCCAGCGGCGAGCCGCCGGGCGCCGACGCCGCCAGCGCGCCGTCCAGCTTTCCGTCTGCCCGCGCCGCAGCGCGGCCGGCGGACTCCAGCGGCACCTTCACGTTGCGCAGTGACTCAGCGAGCTGATCCGACTTGCTCCACGCGGCCGCAAATGCGTCGGCGGCGGCCTGGTGGTGCGACGCGCTCGTCAAGTCATTGGCTGCCCGCACTGCCAGGGCAGCCGCGTCATCGGAGGGCTGGTCGGGGCTCAGCTGCACGGCCGCGAAGTCAAACTTGCTGCCGAGAATGCCGTGAATGACGCCATACCCGCTCACCGCCCGGCGCAGCGTCAGCTGAATGACTGCACCCATACGGTTCAGGTTGAATAGGGTAACGTCCGCCATTTTGCCGCCCAGCGCGTCCAACAGCGCCGAGCGAGCGGCTTCGCTCGCACGCTGCGCCTCGACAGCATCCGCGCTCGCGGGGAACGTCGCCACGATCGCCACCTCGTTCACGCGACAGAAAAAGGCGTTGTACAGGGAGTCAAGCCGAAACCTCCCTGTGAGACCACCCAACACTCGGTGCAGTCGATGCCCTGCCATGGTGGCAGCAGATTGAGCCTCAACATTGCTGCACGCACAAGCAGCAGGTTTGAACACAACGGAGAGGGTGGGGCAGTCTGAGGCGCAACCGTGGAGCGCACATCACCTGTCGTCATGGGGCAAGAGATGCACTCACTTGCGCTCACTGGTTACCACCAGCCACAAGGGCCGGCCCCCGAGGCCGTGATGAATGCTCACGCCGAGAACGGTCGGGTACAACTCGGCCATGTTGGCGCAAAAAAAGAGCGCAGCCGCTTGCGCAGCCAGGTGTCGTGCAAAAGCAAAGCAAGCCACGCCCCAGTAGGCCCCCGTGACGTGGTCCTTTGCTGTCAAA
>Ga0208629_100150_pt1 | contig 34658 bp, 14 predicted proteins | sample LakWasMet19_HOW5_2_FD_183865 | JGI IMG/M metagenome (GOLD analysis project Ga0208629, IMG submission 183865) | Freshwater sediment methanotrophic microbial communities from Lake Washington under simulated oxygen tension - Sediment Metagenome... | ecosystem: Environmental > Aquatic > Freshwater >... | reverse complement strand
CCGACCCCTGGCAGCGCCACCGCTCGGGAGCCTGCCAGCGGCGGGATGACTCACAGGTCGCCAGCAGCAGGCGGAGGCTTGCTCGGCACTCCCTCAGCGGCGGCCCCCGGGCATTATCGCGTTGCCACGGGGATGCCGTTGCACGGGGGCGCGGCCGCTGCGGGATCGGGCGGCCCCTCCCCAGCGGCCGGGCACAGTCGTGCTCGCTCCTCCCTCATCCCAGCAGCAGCCTTCCTCGCGGGGGTCGGAGCGGGTGCTCCTGGGCCGGGGGCACACAGCCGCGCCCCCTCCTCGGCAGCAGCGGCCTTCATTGAGGCGAAGCGGCGACATGGCTCCGTGAGCGTCGGCCCCGGGCCCGCGGCTCCGTCTGCCAGCAAGCTGTCGCAGCACTCGAGCAAGGATACCGCAGGCACGCCAGGAGCCGGGGGACCCAGCGAGCGCGACCACGACACACTCGCCGCTGCCTCTGCGGCTGCACTTGCTGCGTTCTCGGCTCACCCTGCAGCCCTCCGCCGCAGGGCCAGCGCATCGGTTCCTCCGCTGTCCGCGCTCGTTGGCAGCTCAGCACACAACCTTTCGGCGGAGCCCGATGTGGGCACTCTCCCTGTTGCAACGACGCCTGCGGCTGCTGCAGGCCCTGCGTCTGCCATCCGCGACCTCCTCACACAGGACGGAGGGGGCGCTGAAGGCGAGGGCTTGCGGGCCCTGCCAGCCTCGCCGGAGGCTGCAGCAGCCGCAGCAGCAGGCGTATCTAGCTCGCAGGAGGGCGCCCCAGCGGCAGCGCACCGCAGCCCACGACTGCTGGCGGGTGGCGGTGCTGACTCGGGGGCAGCCGCGGTGCCCGTGGCCGTGGCCGGTGCAGCGGGCAGGGGGGCCAGCACGGGTGGCCCCCCGAGAGGGCGAACCCTGCTGCAGCCTGGCAGCAGCGACCGCACGGCCACCGAAGGCAGCGCCCAGCTGAGCGCCGGCAGCAGCGGGACAGGCGAGCACGCCCGCGCCGATGCGCCCGAGAGTGCCGCGCTCTCACCCGGAGGCTCGGGCGGTGCCGCTGCCGGCGACGACGCCACTCCTCCGCGAGCGGAGGGCCTCGGAGGACGCAGAGGCAGCGGCGGTTTCAGTAGCTTCGTCGCTGCGCACGCCCGCAAGCCCACCGGCGCGAGGGGCCTGCAAGCCCACATGCGCGCTGCATCGCAGGCCTCCACGTCGCCGCTCGGGCAGCGACGCCACAGCATGGCTGGCGCTGTGTCTACCGCTGGCTCCGCAGACACTGGCCGCTGGGGCACCGATGCCTCTGCCGCGCTGTCGATGGGGAGCGGAGGCTGGGGGGGCGGGGCAGGCCATCTGCGGGAGACCGTTCACAGCCACCCAAACGAGCACGGGCAGCAGCAGCAGCAGGAGCATGAGGCGACAGTGGTGTCTGCCAGCAGCCATCGCAGTGCCTCCAGCCCGCATCGTGAGCAGCCGAGAGGGCGGGGCAGCAGCAGCCCACACGCCTTGACTGGGGCAGTGGCCACGGCTGCGGGGTGCGCGGGGTTGCGGGATTCGGTGCCCCCGCCGCCCCCAGCACGCACGGGCATCGCTGGAGCCACTGGCCACCCCCCGACCCCTACGCCTGGACCAGTCCCCAGCGCTGCAGGGGGCCGGCCCCCTCCCGCCGCGCCCCCCGCACCCTCAGCAGGCGCCCCTCCACGCGCCAGCCACTTCCCAGGCGGCAGCGTGTTTGACGATGACGTGCCGCTGCTGGCGGTAGCCCTCGCGGCCAAGACCCGGGCTGAGGAGGAGGCAGCAGCGAGGCGCAAACTGGAGCAGGAGAGGCGGATCGCCCGCTCGGCTGGCGCCGCTTTCGGGTCGGGGTGGCACACGCCCTCAGCAGGCGCTGCAGGCGCATCCGCCGGGGTTGTTGGCGTGAGCTCAGCGGGCGAGGCGTCTGCCTCCTCCTCCACCTCCTCCTCCTCCCGCTCAACCCACAGGGCGGCAATAGCCGAAGCGGGAACAGGAGCGGCGGCCTCGGAGGGACAGGCCGGCCCTCGCAGCGCCGTGCGGCAGCGCTGGCGCAGGGCCAGTGCCTCTGTCATGGAGGGTGGCAGCGCGCCCTCCCTCGCCACCGTCGCTGCGCAGGCAATGCTGGCAGCAGATGCGCAGCACCAGCCAGCGGGTGCTGGGGACGCCCCTCCCGAGCTCGCGGGCTCCATCCCATCCACAGCCTCTGCGGCAGCAGCCACAGGCGGTGCCAGCAGCCGCGGCATCTTCCGACGCTTGCTGAAGGTGCGGCAGCCGACGGCAGACACCCCTGGTGGTGCCACCAGCGGCAGGGCCCTGCTGAAGGCCCGCCGCGAGTCGGTGGTCCGAAATGAGGCCGCGGCGGCTGCAGATGCTGCGCTGGCTGCGGGGGCTCTCCCCTCCCCCCGCTCCGGCCCCGCCATCCCAGCCTTCGTCATGGCTGCCCTGGAGCGGGACGGCAGCGGCTCCACACGCCGCCTGCTCACCTCTCTGGAGGCCGCCACGCTTAAACACGCCACTAGTGGCGCCGCAGAGAGCAGACGTGGCGGCCTGCACCCAGCCGGTAAGCCTGGGGGCCTGAAGCGAGTGCCCTCAGCGGTCTCGCGGGTGAGCGGCCAGTCTGGGACACATCGCCGGCACTCCCTTGCAGGCGACCAACCCCGTCGGCTGCCGCTCGGAGCGGGCTCTGCTCACGGCCTGGCCTTCGGCAGCGCAGGCGTGGGGCTGGGCAGCGACGCCCTTGACGTGAGCGATGCAGTGAGCGTGCGCAGCGGAACCTCCTTCGCGCCCTCGGTCGCCCTGTCCCCTGCCGCCTCAGCACTAGGTGCCGCACACCTCGCAGCGCCCCAGGCAGCCATGGTTCGCCGCCCCTCCAGGGCTAGCATGGCTCTCGCAGCCGCTGTCGGGATCAACATCGCAGCAAGCCCAGGGGCCAGGGTCGGGGGGCTCCCCTTCGACCGGCGACCCAGCTTCGCTCAGCCCTTCGAACGGCGACCTAGCTTCGCCCAGCCCTCCTCAGCGGACGCTGCTCTGGGGCACAGCGGGGCCAGCGGCCGCAGCCTGGGCAGCTCAAAGACCGATGCGACGGCAAGCGCGGGGCGCCGGCCGGGGAGTGCGAGCGGCCGCTCTCGCAACGGCGGGCCAGGCGCTGTGTCTGGGATGCTCGACGTTGGCAGCTTCCGCGCGCACGGCAGCGGCGCTCTGGCAACCGGTTTCGACGGCAGCAGCGTGCTCCGGCTGAGCAATTCGGAGGACGAGGAGGCCTGGCGCAGCGACCCCTCCCGCACCCCCGTCACCCTCTGGGGCTGGCTGGTGTACCTGCTCTGCTGCTCTCTCTCCTGCCGCAAGCGCGCTGGCGTGCTGTTGGGCCGTGTCGGCAGCAAGCTCTGCCCCTCCCGCCTGCGGGTGGTGGCGCGCCAGGTGTCCGCACGGGACCACCCGGAGGCGGAGGCGGTCGCAGCGCTCTCCGAGTGGCGCAACGCCCGCATGGCCCTCTCGCTGCACAACCTCAACGTTGACATGCGTAACGCACGCTCCACGCGCTCCCAGATGCTCGCGCTGCAGGTCGCAGACCTCGGGGCCTCGCTGGAACGCCTGCTGCTGGCCCTGATCCCCTCGGAGGACGAGAGGCGGGCCGTGGTGGCGGCGGTGGCGGCAAAACGGCAGGCTGCGGTTGCTGCCACGAGCGCGCGGAGTGCGGGCAGCCACACGAGGTTGGCGGCAACGGGCGCAGCGCATCGGCAGGAGGACACGGTGCGAAAGCTGTAAGGCTTGCAACTCACCGGTTACGTTGCTGCGTGCGTGGCCAGTGGGCCCATGGAACGGATGACTTGCGGCGTGATGTTGCAACGTTGAACGGTTAGGTGTCAAGGCCGCCTGACTCAAGGCGACTCGGAGTCTCCGAGATCCGCCGGTCGGCGATCTCAACCTGTCTGAGACCAGATTCCCAGGCACGACGCCAAAGCCGAGAAGATGGGGACGGAGCTCGCAACCCTTCAAAGATCGACAAAGCTCATGCTTGCAGTGCCCGTCGTGAGGCACGCTTCGAAAACGTCAGAAACGACACTCTTCAGCTCGTCCAGACGGACGCATTTCCATTTCCACGCTGCCGTGCTCGTGCCTACAAATCATGTGAACACGCGCCTGCATCTCCGCTTGCGCCGACTTCACCTACTCATGTGCACCCGTTCCTGAAGGCTTCTGTTCAGCTGACTGGAGGCGTCATTCACTGCGGACCGCACACAGGCTCTCGGTTTCGGATGCGGCGCAGCGCGCTTGGGCTGCTGATCGTGTTGCGGCTGCTGCACCAAGTGACGGCGGCCGATGACTGTTCGGCGCTCTCGTCCTGCCGCACTTGCGCTGCGAGCTCAAGCTGCGTGTGGTGCACGAAAGGCGGGATTGGTCAAGCGGGGCTGTGCGTCCCTGGAGGGCCGTCCGGGCCGATCAACGGGACGGCTTGCGGCATGAGCTCGTGCTCGTACGTGTATGATGCGTGGCGCTGTCCCTCGGTGTGTCTCGCGGAGACTTCGGCCAAGATCTGTTTGGAGAAGCCGGGGTGCGCAGTCTGCAGCGACTTCCCTGGCAACCCCCAGGATGCAGTCGCCGTCACGGGCTGGGGCCTGCCTTACTCCCCCGCCAGCAGCAGTAAGGGGCGCTGCTTGCCTGCCACCGGGGGCAGCGTAAACCTGGGCGACTTTTACAGCTACCTGCTGAAGCTCGGCTCCTCCGTGCTGACAACATCGGCAACGTTGACCTCCCAGGCCGAGTTTTCATCCTGGTACGGATGCACAGGCACCGTGCTGACGAACCCCCAAGCTGGTACACCGACCGGCAGTGACAGCGCACAGGCGTTGGCAGACAGTCTCTGCGCCGGCATCAGTGACTGCGTCGCCTGCGCCCAGCAGTACGGCTGCGGCTGGCTGAACGGCACGTGTCTCGCATTCTGGACGCCCTCCGCGTCGGTAGGCACCTACGTGTTCGCGCGAGCGCCCTTCACCTGCGCGCTGCCGTGTAGCTCTCTCGTCACGGGGGCTTTGAACGTGGGGCAGTGCCCCAACTACTGCGAAACCCTGTCCGCCAAGGGATGCCGCACCTGGTGAGTGCTGCTTGCTGCGACCGAAGATCGCGCCGCCGACTCACTTTCCCAGCAAGCGCCACACCGCACCGTGTTTCCGCCCCCGTCCTTTCCCTCCGCCTCCCCTGCAGTGCATCCTCGCAGGGCTGCTCCTACTGCCACTCCACCTCCACATGCATACGCACTCCCTCCACCTCCGCGCCAACGTCAGCCTGCCCCGCGCTCGGCCCCGACACCTTGCCCATCTCCTCGTATTACTACTCTGGCGACCCCGCCGGCGCCTGCGACAGTTTCTGCACGTCCACGCCTGCGCGATATGACTGCTACGCCATGGCGAGCACCCGCACCTGCGGCTTCTGCCAGGCGCCGCCTGCAACCATCGCAGCCTACCGCGCCAACCTGCTGACCAACTACGCGTCCTACAGCTGGTACGCCAACCCGAGCTACCTGTACGGATCGGGCGGTGCGGGCCAGACAGCGAACGCCACGTCTGGCTACGCGTCCACCGCTTACTCGTACGCAAGCCTCGAGTGCTCTGCGCCGATCCCTGGGGCCACCAGCAGAGGCAGCTCCTATGTCAAGGGGGTGTGGGTGCCCCCAGCGTCGGACGCATCCAAGTGCTCCGCCCCGTGCACCGGGCTCACCCCAGGCGTATGCCTGAGCACCGGCCTGTGCGGCCTGTGCACAGCGACAGACGGGACGTTAACGTGCCTGCTGGCGTCCGCTGCGGTGGGCCCACTCACCAGCGTCAGCAACGGGCGCCCTATCGCCTGCCCCGCAGCCTCTACCTGGCTTGGGCCGAACTCCCTGGTGGCGTACAGCCTGGCGAGCAATTACTCTGACGCCTGTGCCGTGCGGATCAACAGCCGAGACCCGAAGTGCTCTGCCTGTGCCCAGTCCTCCCTCCTGGGGGGCTGCGGGTTCTGCAAGAGCAGCCAGACGTGCGTGGCGGCCAACGTGGGGAACTCGGGGCCTCTGTACGCCGCAGAGTGCCCGAGCAGCACCGACGCGTTTGGGATGAGCAACTGGGTTCCCAGCAGCGGCCTCACCGGTTACCCCAGCGATCAGTGCCCCGTGCAGCAGAGCTGCACATCCTTCTCGTCCTGCTCCTCGTGGTGAGTGAAGCTGGCTGCTTGGGCTATCAGTGGCCACAAGCCGCAATCGCGGCCGCTGTTGCAGTGCCGTCGGGGTTATTATTTGATATGAACACTCGCTATTGCGCATCGCGTGTGACATTTACTGCAGCCTCGCCGCCGGCCCCACGTGCGGCTGGTGCCCCGCCTCCAGCTCCAACAACTGGCTGGGCACGTGCCAGCCCGTGAGAGGCGGTAGCACCACGGCGCCCGCAGCCGGCTTCAGCTGCAGCGCTGCAGTCTTCACAGCGGGCGTCCCAGGCGCCGTCTGTCCCGTCCTCACCTGCTCCTCGTTCAGCACCTACTCGCCTACGACTGACAGCCTGGCGTGCGCGCGCTGCCTGGACCCCGGCAGCTTGGGGGCGACCACGATCGATGGCCCGTGCGGCTACTGCGCCACCACAGGGGCCTGTTATTCGGGGTCAGCTTCTGGCCCTAGCTTGCCGTTCGGGCCTTCCTCCATGTGGTCCCCGATCCTCTCCGTGTGCCCTGCGCCTGCCTGGCGCTTCGGCGGGAGCGTCGTGGGCACCTGTAACGCGGGTATTCCACCCCTTGTGTGCCCTGGCCTCGGATGGTGCGTGTGGGAACGCCTGCGCGGCGGCGTAGTATGGGGTCATCATCTGCCTGCAGAGGCTGCTCCCTCGGGTGGCGGCATCCCTTTCGCACGTGTCGCCGCAAATCACATTCGTGTTGTTGCCTGCGGTGATTGTGCATTTACCTAAATGGGCGGGCTGTATGCACTCTGACGCCATCACCTTTTTCGCGTCCTCTTGCTCGCCCGCAACGCTACTGTCGTGCAGCGCGGCCTGCGCCAGCTCTGCCGCTTGCGGCTGGTGCGTCACTACCGCCTCCTGTCTGCCCTCCTCAGCGCTGTCCAGCGCCTGTCCGAGCGGAGACGTCCTGCGGTACCTGCAGGCAGACGCCTCCTACCCGACCCTCTCCGCCAGCGTGGGCAGGTGCCCCGGCCTCTGCGCGTCCCTCACCTCCGACCCCCTCAAATGGTGAGTTACGTTACTACGTGCTGTTCGCATGCCCAAGAATTTTTCGAAGCCGCCCCTAAGTGCCGCGTCTTTCCCATAGTCGCATCCGTGCTCCTTTTCCGCCTCCACCTGCAGCGTGAGCGTGCCAAGCTGCCTCTGGTGCAATGCGCCCGGCATGCAGCGGTGCATCCCCGGAAACTCCACGGGGCCAGCAGACCCCGCTGCGTGCCCTACTGGGTTTGCTCCTCCTCCCAGCCCCTCCTCGGCCCCTGTGCCCAACATAGTCTATGGCTCCGCATCGCCCGTCGACGGAGCGGTTGGCTTCCTGCCCAACGTCTGCAGCCAGCTGCCCAACTGCAGCACGTGCGTCAGCTACCGGCTGCCAGGCAGCTACGGGCCAAGGCCAGGCGGCTGCGGCTGGTGCCGCAGCGGGCCCAACGGCGCTGGGCGCTGCGTCCCCGGTAACGCGACCTTCGGGCCGTACGCCGCAGGGACGTGCCCCGCAGCGGATTGGTTCCCCGAGTCCTGCTCCCGCCGCTGCTACTCTGCCGGCGGAAGCTGCGCATCGGCCACCCAGCGGTGGGGCTGCGGCTGGTGCCCCGTGCCCACCAACGGGTATAGCTACGGGGCGGTGCTGCCTGGCACGCCGGAGGGCCCGTCCAACGGCTACTGCTCGGCTGGGTGGACGACTAACGCAGCCACGTGTCCAATGCTGGGTGTGACAGGCAGCCTTACACTGGCATTCCTGCCGCAGGCGCCGGCCCCCTACTCGCTGACATATGCCTCCGTTGCTTCTACCTTCGATGCTGCCGTCAGCGCCTGTGACGCGGCCTGTCTCAGCAAAGGCATCACCCTCTCCTACAGGCCTGCCAGCACGAGCAGCGGCAGCAGCAGTAGCGACGTGACGGCCAGCTTGCTGTCCTTCGCGCGAGGGGGCGGCCCGAGCCTCCCTGGGTGCAGCTGCTTGCCCGTGTCCGTCACGCTGACGCCCTCCTCTCTTGGCGGCTACAGCAACAACATGTGGGCAACTGGCGGCCCCGGCAGCGGGCTGGCGCAGGCCAACTTCTCCACCCAGCCCTCCCCCGCCAGCGTTCGCTTCACGTGGGCATTCTCCACCTCCGCAGGCACCGACGGGGTGCTGGCCCCCGTGTCCCTCACCACCTATAACTACGCTGCCTACACCTCCCGCGTGGCCTACTACAGCATCCAGGGCTGCGGAACGGTGGCCGGCAGCCGCCTGTGCGTGGGCTCTGCAAGGGTAACGAACGTCGCCGATGCGCTGATGCCGTCTGTCGCCGACCCCTGCTTCATCGCCTGCGCCCGCAGCCCCTCCACCCTGGTGTTCACCCCGACCTACTACTACTCGACAACCATGGGCAACCGCATGACTGTCGTGCCCTCCGTTAGCACACCCTCAGGCGCCCCGCCGGGCTGCAAGTGCACCAGCTACTCCGCGCTCCTGGGCGGCTGCGCCAGCACCTTTGGCACAAGCACGTTCAACGTGCCCGGAACCCCCTTCAACACCACCCTCTCGTTCGGGGACAGCAAGGACGGAAACCCTAACGTGCGCTTGATGCGCGTCTCCGGAATCCTGTCGCAGCCTGCTGGCCCCAGCCTGGTGGCGGATGCGGGCTACGCAAGATACTCGGTGAGTGTGGGGCAGCTGCGCGGGCTGCGGTTGTGGCTGCGGCTCCTAGATGGCCGCTGATGTGTATACTAGAGTGCAGCATCGTCACCGTAGCTGGTGTTCTCATCCGCGTTGCCGTGATCCTTTCTTTGTGTTTCGCCTTGCGTCGCCTCCTGCAGCTCTCCTCCTGTGCGGGTGTACAGCCCGGCATCTGCGCCCTGCAGGGCGGCACTTTTGATACCTGCCAGAGCGCTTTGGGATGCACCTCATCGACTTCAGTCGCCTCTGCCACCCCCATCCCTTCAGCCCTCCCGACGGCACCGACGGGGTTCGGGGCTGCCATTCGCACGCAGTCGCTCTCGCCGGCCGTGGACGATTGCACCTTCGCCTGCCTGCTTGGTGGCTACTCCGTCCTGGTCGACGGGGCGGCGGTGCTTCTGCAGCCACAGGTCAACGCTCCTTACACAGATTGCGTGTGCCCGCGCCTCAACGGCACCGCCTGGGGCGCGGGCGCCACCCTGTCCGGCTCCCTGCTTTCCGCAGGCAGCGCCTACGCCTTCACTGCCCGGGTGGACGCTGCCAATCAGATCACTCTCTCCCTCAGCAGCGCGGATGGGGCTGTGGCGCTGGGCTCAGCTATCTACGACACACCCGGCTGCACCAACACATCGGCCTATTTCTGCGGCCGCGCCCCGGACCCCACGCCATCTTTAGCAACAGCGTCGCCTCCATCCCCCGTCGGGCTGATCGCGGGGGTTGTTGTAGGCGTGCTTGTGCTGGCCGTCGCGGGCGTGGCTGTCTACGTGCTAGTCGTCAAGCCGCGTCTGGCGGCTCGCAGCAAGCTGAGCTCTGCTCCCGGCGGGAAGGGCCGGCCCTCTGCCAAGTTCAGGCAAGCGGCGCCCGCAAGCGTGCAGCATGAAAATGCCGCTGCCGCCGTTATGCACAACCCGATGGCTGCGCAGAGGCACGGCAGCCAGGCGGCGTTCGCTCCAAGCAAGGCTGTCTGATCCCGCAGTGACGTGGTTGCGGTGACTCTGGCACCACTGAAGAAAGAGCTTGCTGAGTTCTCGTGCCTGCGGCGTGACCCTGCTCATTGGACGCCGATAGACGCAGGCTCGCAAACAGGTGGCAGGCTGCAGCTGTTGGCGCAGTGCGAGTGCATCGTTTTTTATGATGTGTTGTAGGCAGGAAGAACAGCCGGCGCGCTTGAAATCACGCCGGGTCATTCGCCATGGCTACACAACTAGTAGTGTATGTGCGCGCTTCGCCGCGGAAGCCCCAAGCCCGCGCTTGTTCCGTGGCGCAAGTGGGCATGACGCCGCGTTTCGCGTGCTCGCTGCGGTCAACGCGTTAACACGATCGAATGGAAGCTCACACGTCGTTAGAGCCCCGGTCCTACGCAGGCAGCTGTTTCACATGACAGCGTGTACACATGTACATGTCATGGCTAGAATTGGCTCTGAATTTCTCAGTGGAAGGCGGAACCCGAATCCGGATCCGCCCGGATCCGTTTCGCTATGGACGGCGCGTTGCAATTGCGCCGGCACACGTGTGGTGGCCGCATCTGAGGTCCCGTTCGACACATGAATATTTGGCCGGCGATCCAGCTTCTGCGGCCATTGGCAATCGCAGCGTATCGATATATTTCCGATACAGTCGAGGGCGCCCGGTGTGAATTCAATTGCAACTCGATCGAACGTTCGTTAACGTTAAGCGTCAATAACTATAGTCTAGCTAGTCGGCGAGGGCGCGAACCTTGGAATTGCAGCGGTAGGGTGCCGAGGTCGACGTCACTGATCATGATGGACACCGTCGTACAAGTAGGGATCAATTATATCAAGCAACACATGCGCGGTATGTCAACAGTACTGCCCCGGCAGCTGGTTGTGTATCGATGTGATCCCGCCCCCATCAGCTGCCCAGCCACCCCAGGGCGCCGCTCTTGCTTGCCGCCGGGTCGGCCTGTCATATCCGAGTCAGGGCCGCCGTAAGTAGTGCAGCCCTGCTGCACAGCAGCGGGTCCACCGAAGGGGTAGCGAGCTCGCCGGTAAGCTTCGCCGTCACCGCATCCCCGTATTCCTAATCCAGTGACTTTCTGCCCTCGATGTGGTTGCCCTCAACTTTGCCGGCCGCCGCCAAGCGACGCTGTCCTCAGTCTATCGCGTACACGAGCCCGATGACGGGCGCGTCCAGCTTCAGTCCGCTGTGGAAGGGGCTGCCACCAAACACGTGCAGTCGCCCGTACCTGCCATCGAAATAGCACTCGGCACCCGTCAGGACATGGAGGCGCCAGGGGTTGATCACGCACGCGCACAGCGCATGGGTGAGCTTCCAGCGTTGTGGCTTTGCCACCCCCGACATAAAAGCGGCGAAGAGCGCGGGGTACTGCTCCGCGGTGATGCCCTTCGTCGCCGGCAGCATGAGCCGCAAGGTGTGAAAAATCTCCTTTGGTGAGATGCCCGGCCGCCGCTGGATCGCCGCCACCACCATCTGCAGCTGGTCGGCCGTCACCCGAAACTTGGCCACATACGCCTGCTCTGCCGCCTCGTCAGCGGCCATGCGCACAGGAATAGGCGGCGCCGACAGCGGGTCGCGGCACCTGGAGCAGTGCGCGTCCCACGTCTGCACCGGCACGCCGTCGGTGTCGGACGCCGCCGCAGCAGCAGCGTTGTACCCGGACGGAGTAGCACTGGCAGACACCACAGTAGCAGCAGCGGCGGCGGCAGCGGCGGGGTCGACTGCTGGCCGCTTGGCAGGCGACGCTGCTTCGGAGGTGCGGCCGCTGCTGCGCAGACGCCCGCGAACGGTGCCCACCTTGCCGTCAACCCCGACAGAGGCGGCGTCATCAGACTCCTTGCCGTCGGGCGCCGACAACACGCTTGCTCTGCTGCCGCTTCCACCGGAGGCCGCCGATGCCCCCGCCCCGCGGGCGCGCAGCGCTGCGGCAGCGGAGGCGGGCAAGGCGAAGGCAGCGCACCCCAGCGTGGCGCAGCGTGGAGCGCCGTCCTCGCGTCCGTTGCACCGGCGCGAGTGCGTGCTCGCATCGCTTCGGCGCACGCCTGACGCACAGTGGAAGCAGTGAACAAGCGTGGCGGCACAGGCCGACGTCAGGTGTGCACGCAGCTGTGCCACGGTGCCCGTCCACGCGCAGCCATCGCCTGGGCAGCGAACGGGGGCGTCCGCCAGCACGCTCGCTGCGCGCAAGTCGGGTGCCAGTTGGTCTTGCGCGAGGCGGGTGCGGGTAAAAGGGCACTCGAAGGGCGTCAGACTGAGGATCGCCTCCGGCTTTCGCAGGCGCTGCGCACACTCGCCGCAGAACGTGTACGGGGCACACGCCGCATGCAGAAACATGAGCGGCTCGACCGGGATGCGGTAGCAGAGTGGGCACTCACGGGTTCCGGCTGGGCGCGTTCCGCCCACGAACCACGCATCCTCGACGAACAACTCGCTCAACGTGACGGGTCGGAACTCGGCCTCGTTTCGACGCACGCGCCACGCAAATGCACCCGCTGCCATCCTGCAGGCGCAGCAAAACGTAGTGACCGCGCGGTGCGCCTCGCCAGACGCGCTGCAACGACGAGTTAGGTATCGTGCCTGGGGACCGTGACGACTCGGAGCTTTGAGCTTTGAGACACAGAGATCTGCAACCCCCAACTGCCAGTCGTACCCGTGGTCGAATATGGGTCCAAAAGCAGCGCAGTGAATTTGTAACACTGCCTTCGGGACACTGCGGCGCGAGTACGGGGCTCACGCACACCATTGGTCGGATACGACCGTCGAATGATCACAGCCGCCCTGGCGAATGAACCGTCAAAGCACATTCTCGATTTCGCAATGATTCTGGTCGCACAGAGCCAGAATCTCGAAGAGCCGTCCATGTGGAAGTTGCTTGAATCATGGTGCCGTGATGCATTTTTGCTCCCTGCTAGTGGTGGCGGCACACCTCGTTCAAGCTCACCGTGGCACACGGGCAGTTTCGACTTTTTCTCGGCTTGTGTGCGGACACAGCATGTCCGCAGCAGCATCCGGCGGGACCGCGGTGCGGGGCTTGTCGAGGACATGGCCGGCGAAGGCGATGCACGATGGAGTGCAGGTGAGATCGCGAACGCAGCAGAACGACAGCGGGAAAACAGGGCCGACTGGATCACCCGCTCTCAGCCCCCAGCTCACAGTGGTTTGAGGGCGATGAGCGTACACTGAACCGTCCCGCCACGGTGTTGTGACGCCAGCACTTCACTGCGCACTGCCTTCACATCGGTTGCAGGCGTTCAAGAAAAACATCTTGCTGTACCCCGCTGACGGGGACATGGCAAAGCACGACCCGTGGTTGCTCGGGGCCGAGGATTGGATTCGCAAACCCGGCGGCTTTGAAGAGCACCCTCACCGTGGATTTCAGACCATCACCCTCGTGCTGGAGGGCGCGTTGCGGCACACGGACAAGTCCCGACTCACTCGAGGTTCCACATCCGTCGTTACAGCGGGGGATGTCCAAATCATGACTGCAGGCCGGGGTGTGGTGCATTCCGAGATGCCTGCGGACGACGGCGACTCTCACGTGATGCAGATCTGGCTGAACCTGCCGCGGGCCCTCAAGTTGATGGCCCCAGGCCACCAGGACATCAAGGCAGCGGACATCCCTGCCGTCCCGATCCGTAGCAGCCTTTCGAAGGCTGCCGCTCCGTCGGAGCCTGCTGAGGTGGAGGCCGAGCCCAGTGGGGTTGTTGCGGCTTCGGCTGTGGCTGCGGGCGCGGTGCGCGTCATCAGCGGAGAGCTGGACGGGGTTGCAGGCCCCGCCCGCATGCAGTTCCCTGTCGGCATCTATGATGTCCAAGTGGAGGCCGGCCCCGCTGAAGCGCGCATTCCGGTGTCAGATGCGCACCGTGGATTCGTCTACTGCATCAGCGGCGAGGGGGTCGTCTCTGGGACACGGATGGTGGGCGGCCAGCTCGGCTGGCTGGAAGATGCGGCAGCTCCCCGTGCGTCACGCGCAACCGCAAGCGTGAGCAGTAGCGGGGCTATCGATGCCGGGCTTGACTCGAAGGCAGCTGTCTCGTCGCGGGACATCGTTATATCGGTTCCGCCGCCGGATGCCCGTGGCAAGGTGGTGCCCTCTCGCTCGCCGTTCCGCCTGTTTGTGTTCACCGGCCAGCCACACGGGGAGCCGGTCGCCTCTGCTGGTCCTTTTGTGATGAGCACTCAGGAGGAGCTGTCGCAAGCGTTTGCCGACTACCGAGCAGGACTATTCTGAGCCGGCGCCGATGCAGGGTAGACGAATGCCAGGGGTTAAAGGAGCGTGGGCAATAGGGCTGCGCTCTCATGGCGCAGATGCAGGCTGGCTTTCCCTGCAACATAGCAGATCCCACACGCATTGCTTCCCATTGTTGCTTTGGCGAGGGGTCAAGGCCATCGATTGAATAACCGGATGCGCATGCGTCAGGTGAGCGACTCGGACAACTTGTTGAACGTCACGGTCACGGCGCACCGGCCGCAATCGATATCTTGAACAGTTGATCAATTGACAGTGGCTAGCGCTAGCTGGAGCGCGGAAAAGTTCTTGCACGCGTGAGCGTACCGAAATACTAAGACAGCAACGGGCCGCTTGTTCGGAGAGCCTACACCTGCAATTTTCGCCGTCACCATCCCGAAACAACTTGAACCGCGGGCCGCTCGAAGAACATGCGATTGCGCAGTCGCCTCAAATGTGCTCCATATCCTGGCAGCATGACCGCAATGTCTATCACTCAAGAGTCGCTAGCGCGGCAGTTGTTGCAAGTTCAAGTCGCCACCACGTGCACGTGGCGCTCAAGACGCGGCGCAGGCGTAGAGTGCTGCAGAGCTGTGACATGAGCCGCGGTGCCCACGTGGTGTGCGCAGCGTTGGCCATGGAGCCGAGCAGGAGCCCACTTTGCCTGACTGGTCATGTGCCACACAGCGGGAGGCACCCTAGGCCTCTCACACGGTGACCCGTTGTATTTCGAGCAAGTCAGCGCGGTCTGAACACTGGCGCTCTTCTCGTGTGCTCAGAAGCCGTCATCCGCGAAGGGATCGGGGAGCATGGAGGGCGCAGGCGCGGGGCGGCGAGAATCCCTGGTCGCAGCCGCAGCGGCAGGCTGGGTGCTTCCGCGGCTGCCTCCGCCTCCTGCAACCATCTCCCCACCCAAGCCCCCCGCGGTAGAGCGTTGGGGGCCGCTGGCACGAGCCCCATCGCTGCCACGCGGGCTGGCGTCCTTGTTTCGGTTAAGCGCCGCCCGGCTGCCACCTGCCGCAGCACTGCTCCTACTGCCAGGGTAATCGCCACTGCTTGTCGCCTCGCCACCCCTGCGCCCTACAGCTGAGCCGGTGGCCGGTTGCCCCCTCCGTCCGCCCCCCAGCAGCCCCGCACCCGCACTGGTGCTGCTGGCTGCCCAGTCGCCCTCATCATCACCCCCTTCCGCCTGGCTGTCCCACGCCGCAGCCAGCGCGCCCAGCCTCTCCCGGCCGCCCTCCTCCTCCCCCTCTTCGTCGCCATCACTCGTGCGTGCATCGTCCGCATACCCCGCGGCAGGCGACCCCTCTCCCTCCCCCTCTCCAGGGGACCGCAGCCCGATCCCACCCCTCGCGTCGTAGGCCCCCGCGTCGTCGCTGCCCTCGTCCTCATCAAAAAGACCTGACCGGCCACCGCCGCCGCGAGCACCGCCCGCCTGAGCTCCACGCTTCGGCCGGCGCGGCTGCCCGTACGCCCCCTCACCCTCGCCCTCCTCCTCCTCGCCCTCGCTGGTGTGAAGCCCGCCCGGCGCACGACGCCGCTTGCTGCCCACGCCCACCGCCGAGGCTGCTACTGCAGCGCCAGCTCCAGTCCCGGCATCGCCCGCAGCCTTGGCCCTCCGCCTTCCCGGGGGCTGCTCCCCCTCCCCGCTGCTCCCTGCAGCCGCTCCGGGCCCTGCCGCCGCAGCCGCCGCACTGCCGCGAGCTGCGACAGCAGTCCTGCCTCTCCGCCCTTCGGCCGCCCCAGCGGCTGACGCATCCAGCGAGCTGTCGAGCGGTACTGCCCTCACGACCTCGCCGTGGCTGCGCTCAGCCCGCTCCGACAGCAGCTGCAAGGGTGGGAGGTGGCGTGGGCGGGAAGGGTGGTGTGGGCGCACAGACACGCAGTACATAAAGGCAGTCCAGGTGCGCAGGACTCGGCAAGCGGGATAGCTGCACACAATACCATACAAGAAATTCAAGTGATCGCACCACCGAAACGGCAGGTATACACCGGAGCCCCCTAACACATAAACGTGCGACAACCCTCTGACCCTCTCGGCGAACCGGGACACAGTGCCAACGCCTTTCCTGTCACCCGTCCTCTGCCCCTCCCTCCCCCTCTCCCCTCACCTCCATTTTCGTGCGCAGGGCAGCCGTCTCCACCCGCTTCACCTCCGCGTCGTTCAGCGCCAGCTCGCCCCGCAGGCGCTGCACCTCAGCCCGCAGGTCATCGCCCTCACCCCGCACCGCAGCGAGGGCAGCCTTCTTGGCCGCGATGAAGCCGGCCAGGTGTGCCTGCACGCCACGCTCTGTGGCCTCTGCCCGCGCCAAGCTCGCAGCCAGTTGCGCTTCCAGCTCTGCCACCTCGGACCGACACCTGCAAACACGCAAGCATGGGGCGGCGAACCTGCGTGTGAGTTGCATGCCCTGCTTGCGTGCACCCCTCCTCCTGCTGCCTCAGGAGAAGCGGCGAAGTAGTGGAATCAAGCACGAGGGCGGGCTGGCTGTACATGACCCGTAGCAGCACACGGAAGGTGCCACTCCTCGCTGGTGGACAGCGAAGGCGTGCTCACAGTGCGGTATCGGCAGGCGAGAAACTCACGCGGACAGCTGCTCTCGTGCCGTCTGCAGCCGCGCTGCTGTCGACGCATCTTGTTGCACAAGGCGTCGAACCAACCCCCAGGGTGACTGCGCCTCGGATGCAGTGCTTCCGCCGGTGCCGAAACTGCCGCTCACAGCAGGCAGCGGCTTGCTGATTAGCACGCTGTGACCCTTCGATATCTGCACCAGCCAACTGGATGACGACGCGAGTGGGTGACTCATACCGCCAGGGAGTATCAGGGTCCGGAACGATCCCGCTTTGCCGCACTTGTCACAGCATTCCGTATCTGCATCCGCGCACCTTTACGTTCACATCAGTGCCGCCATACTCAAGGGCAGCGACTTTGTACCCAGCTGTCGCGGAAGCACTACTCGCATCGCCCTGCGTGGGTACCAATGCGTCCGCAATCACATCGAGCCAACTGCCGCGGCCGGGAGGCGGTCCTCCGCGCGTGAATATCGCGTTGACGTCGTCCTCGACCCATTCCGAGCTATATGCCACCAACGTTCTGCTGAGTAGCGTCACAATCAGCTTGGAGGTCACGCCGACATCGTCAAACATCGTCACTGAGCACAAAAAGTCGGGTTGATCGCTCAGGAACCCGAGTCGGGACACCCCACCGCCCTCGTGCAGCGAGGCTTGCTCCATTTCACCGAGGATCTTTGATTGCACCGTCGGCGGAAACCGCTGTGCCCAAAGCGACAGAGAACACAGCCGACGCAAGATCGCGCTTTACCCAACTTCCGCGGCCACGAATATCAAGGAATCAAGAGTTGGCAGTCGAGAACGGAAGCCAGACGGGAATGAATCGAGTTTGGACCCCGAACCCAGGATTGGCACACACCAGGAAAGCGAAGCACACAAAGAGGCCCTCGCAGACGCAGCTCATTCAATCAGCCCTGCGCTGCAGGCGGTATTTGCAGTAGCAACGCGCTTTCAACGTGGACACTCGGTGCCGCCAAATGTACACCTTCCAGGAGCGAGCACACACTATCTCTGTGAACACAGCCCGTCCTTAAACCTCAAGGATTCGTCGCTATGTCTAGTGTTCACGGCGGCAAACGTGCTGCCGCAGCGGCAGCGTTGGGTGCTGACAGCTCTGTAGTTTGCGAGCTCTGCAAATTGCAAGGCCCATGTAAAGAGCAGGGACTGGGTGGCTTCCTGCCGCCGGTGTCCTATCGGGGGAAGAAAGTGCAAGTACACGCAAACTGCGCCATCTTTTCGCCAGACACCATCGACCCGGGCAACGGCCGCAGCCTTCAGAATGTCGCCAAGGAGATCCAGCGAGGAAACAGACTGGTGCGTGGACCGACTCGCTCTCTTGCACTCTCACACACTTTCTCGTCCGCTCCGCCTGACCCGCCCGTGTACTGTGTACCGTCCACTCTGCCTCTTGTCCACGTGCTCTGATACCTCTCCACAACCCTTGTCCTGCAGGCCTGCGCGTCCTGCCGTGGCGTCGGTGCGACGTTGGGCTGCGCGCGAGAGAGCTGCAGCCGCTCCTATCACCTCCCCTGTGCGCCCAAGGCGGGCTGCACCTTTGACACGGTACGCCACCTGGCGCGCACGGGGGGCTTGTTCTGCCCTGCTCACCGGAACGTGCCTGAGGCAGCCTCAGCGCTGCCTCCCGCTGGGGCCCCAGCGACGTGGGCTCGTGCCCTGCAGGAGCTGAAATCAGAGGTGGCAGACGACCCAGACATGCTGCTCAGCCTGCAAGCAGCGCCCGCAGGGGGAGCTGCTGCAGCATCGGTTTCTGCCGGCCCCCTCGCAGCCGCAAGCTCCGCTGCATCAGCGCTCTCGCATCCGCCATCCGCTGTAACAGACATCAACCGGGCGCTGGCTGCAGATGGGCTGGCAGGCGACGCGGAGGCTTGCAACAGGGCCGTGGCCATGGCGCTGGACCAGGCTGCATGCCACGGTGAGCGCTGCTCCGTCTGTTCGTCTGCCTTCCGCGAGGCAGCGCTGCTGCAGGAGTGGGTGCCGCCCCCGCCTGCGCTGGATGCAGCCGTCAACGCTGGCGGCACCGCCGCGCTGCTGCGTGGCAGTGGCGCCGCTGGTGGCGTTGCGGGCGGGGAGCTGCGCAACGAAATGGGGTCTCCTGCCACATGTGTCGCCGCGTCTGCGTCTGCCTCTCCCTCGCCCACCCTCCTGCGGGGGCTGCGGGAGGGGTGCCGCAGCGACCCCGCCCTCGCCGCTGCTGCCATGATGCAGACGGAGGCGCTGCCCGCACAGGACTGGTATACGCTGGCAGCGTGGCACGGGGCGCCTGCTGGCGGCAGCGCTGCGGCACCGCATGGGTCCACCGCTGCCGCCGTGCCTCGTCTGCGCGATCTGCACAGGCACGTGGCACCGTCAGGGGACTGCCTGGCAGCACTGGCGGCCACGGCAGCCCCCTCCGCGACGCTGCCACTGCTGTCAGTCGCTGATGCGGGCACAGCGGCGCCTGCTCACAGCGGCGGGCACAGCAGCCACTCGCATGGCCTGCCGGACAGCTGGCAGCCCGCTGACGACGTTGGCAGCTGGTGGTTCGCTGGCGCCCCCCTGCGCTGCGCTGGTTGCAGGACCGTGGTGCACGCAGCCTGCTACGGCGTGGCTGCAAGCGTCACTTCGCGCCTCCTCGCTGCTCTGTGGGCACGCCGCGGCAGCGAGGAGGGGGATGAGGCGGGTGCGGCAGCGCTGCCCCCGATCCCAGAGTGGCGCTGCGACATGTGCGCGGCTTCGGTCGCCGGCGCGCTCGCAACCGCGGCTGTTCCGGCCGCGCAGGCCGGTGGTGCGGTTTCATCAATGGGCCCCGTTACAGCGGGCGGTGCACCCCCGCAGCAGCATCAGCTGCAGCAGCATCAGCAGCTGCAGGTGTGCGAGCTCTGCCCCCACCCCTTGCGAGTGCCGTCGAGCCGCTCTGCAGGCTCTACTGTGTCTGTCGCTATGAAAGGCTGCACCGTGCTCCCATCGAGTCAAATCTTGGCGGATGCAGCCGCAAATCAGGCCCCAGGCGCAGCCACTTCGGCTGCGCCGGCCGCTGCTGGTGAAGCAGCCGCCGCATCCGCAGACGCGCGCGCCGGCTGGGTGCATCTCGCGTGCGCGCTGTGGCACAGCAGCGGGCGTGCCGCCTCTGCGGTGGCTGCCGTCACAGTCGGAGATGTCGGCAGGTTGGCTGACATTTCCCTTTCATTATCGCCCCAGCCACCGCATGGCCGCACGAGCCCTCCCGATTCGGCTGGCATTCAGTCAGAGAGTGCCCTCGTGGTGTCGACGGGAGGAATGGCCGCTGAGTCGACCCAAATGCAGCTGTCGGGAGCCGGGCGGCCATTCGGAGACCGCGGCTCAATCTCGCTTGCGGGCATCAGCAGCAGCACGGTCGCTCCGACGTGCTGCGTGTGCCACTCCGGAGAGGGCGCCCCTGTACCCACAGCGCACGCTGCCTTCGCGCCCTCCGGCTCGACTTCACTCGGCACTCTGGCAGAGGGCGTCACGGTGGGGGCAGTGGCGCCGGCTGTTGGGGCCGGCCAGTGGGTGCACCCCTCGTGTGCCGTGGCAGCGCAGCTGTTCGTAGAGCTGCTAGCGCCTGTGCGGCGGCAGCAAGTAGCGGGGGCGCTTCCGTCGACGGAACAGGCAACACCACCCAGCTGCTTGCTGCCGGCAGCGGGTGGAGTCGCTGTGTACGCGCCTGAGGCCGCCCCCGACCCCACCTTCTGCCACTGCTGCGAACGCTCCGACACGCGATTCATGCTCATGTGCGACAGCTGCCACGAGTGGTTCCACGGGGACTGTGTGCGTATCTCCGCGGAGGAAGTCTCGGACGACCAGGCCTACCACTGCAGCGCCTGCGAGGCGGCCAAGGCGGCAGCCGCGGCTGCGGGGCAGGGATCGTGGGCCGCCGACGCTGCGCTGGTGGCGGCCAACGAGGCGAAGGCGGAGCCGGAGGCTCGCCTGCGCTGCACGCCGCGCCCCGCCGCAGCGCTGCCGCTGGTGCAGTATGCGGTTGCCGCCGGCAGCGACGAGGACGACGAGGATGAGGACGAAGGGGATGAGGAGGAGGCGGGTGAAGCGGAGGGGAGGGGCCACCGCACAGGCGCTGGGCGCAAGCGAGGCCGCTCTACGAAGCAGCACGTGGCGGCAGAGGCGGCCGCCTCCGCAGCCGGCAGCAAGCGGGCTCGGAAGCAGGAAGCGGCCGTGGACGAGGAGCTAGACACTCACGGCGGAGGCAGCGACAGCGACGACAAGAGCGAGGAACTCGCGTTTGGTGACTCTGGTGCCGCCGTCGCTCCCCTGCTGCTTGCGATGCTGGCCTCCTGGTGCCGGCACGCTGACAGACTGCTCGCAGGCGTGGCGGCGGCTGGCAGGGCGGCGTGCAAGCAGCTTGAGTCCGGCGCGCAGCTGCAGCCCCAAACCAGTGCCGTCTTGGCCCCATCCGCCTCCTTGTCTGTTGCGGATGCGCCGGCAGAGGCTCGCCCGCCTCTGCCGCTTCCCCGCCCGTTCGCCGGAGCCAAGCAGCGACGAGTGCTTGTGGACAGTGTCCTCGACGCCCTGCTCGGGTACGCCACATTGCGCGCCCCATTTGCCCTCACGGCACGCAACAGGGGCGCAGCACTGCTGCGCAGGGGTGGGGCTGCATCAACATGCACCGCTCCCCCCAGCAGCCAGCGCGCCCCCTCGGGAGCGGCGGCGGAGGAGAGCGAACCCCTTCTGCAGCAAGCGCTGCATGCGTGCTGTGGCGCGCACCCTGCTGCGGCAGCAACTGCTGGCTCAGCGTCCCCAAACGCCAGTGCAAGCGCGCTCGCCACGAGTGGAAGCGCCTGGGCTGCTGGCGGGGCATCGGGAGCCGCTTCCGACTCGGCCCTGGCCAAGTCGGCGGCTCACCTGGAGGCCGCACTGGCCCCTGATCTGCGCTCCCGGCTGGGCGCAGTCTCCCCTTTGTCGCGAGCAGCTTGCGCTGAGCTGGCGGAGGCCGTCCACGTCGCTGCGATTGCCCTCTCCCTCGAGGCAGCCGCCCTCGTCACCGCCCCTGCAGGCCTTGCGGGTGGGGCCGCCTCTGCGCTGTCAGGGCCCGGCGCCCTCGAGCTGATTCTTCAGCGGTATGCCACCTGGTGCGCCGCTGTGGTGGCTGCGGCGCAGGCGGTCGAGCTGCACGGCCTGTGGCTGTGCAACCTCGCGACCCCGCAGCAGCTGCTCGCAGCTTCCGCCGAGCCCGCCAATGGGTCCGCGGATGCGTTTGTCGCTCGTCCGGGCGAGCTCCAGCACTTGCTTGTCTGCGCACTGAGCTCTTTTGACTGCATCCCCGTCCAGCCCTCTGCGGTGCTCCGCGAGCGAGTGGAGGGTGCTGCAGCCACGGCCCTGTGGCTCCACAGGCTGCTCCACCTGCTACGACCGCTGCATCAGCGGCTGGCAGGGGGGAATGTGAACGGCAGCAGCGCCGCGTCGCACGCCGGGAGTTCTGCGATTATTTCGTCCGTATCTGCCGTGGGCGAAGCAGCCGGTGACGCGTCCGCCCCAGGCGTGGATTTATATGCGCTGGCGCAAGCGCTGAACCAGGCGCTGCCGAGCGGGTCTGCCGGGTTTGAGCTGGAACACGGACACCTGCCCGCTGCCTTCGATAGCGCAGCCAAGCTCGCCCAGACGCTGCTGGCAGACGTGCAAGCGGCAACCGTGCTTGCTGATTCTGGCGCTGGGGCGCGCGGCGCAGCAGGCTTTGCTGCGAGCGGTGCCGTGCCTGCGCACAGCGCACCGCACGACTTTGCGAGCGCCGCGCAGCTGCTGCCGCTGCTTGGTGGCTTCTTCACTGCCGCAGGGGACCCAGTCGCAGGGGCGCTGCACGATGCCTTGCTTGAGCTGCAGGTCCGCTATGGCCACCTCGTACCCCTGCTGCGCAACAGGCTGGCAGCTCGGGAGGCCGGAAGCGAGGATGACAGTGCCGCCCTCGATACCGCAGCCGCTGCAGCCGTTGAAGACGCAGGTGCTGCGGCTGTGGTTGCAGGCGAGGAACTCGTACCTGCGGGCGATTGGGCGCCTCTTGAGCCCTCACCCGAAGTCACGCATCCTGCCGCCGTGATGGCCCTGGACACCCACGACACAGAGGCTGCTCCTTCCGGTGGCGTTATTCCTCAAATCTCTGCCCACGCCTCGGGGACTGTTGCCGTGAGCAAGAGTGGCCGGCAGGTCAAGGCGAAGAGCCACTTCGACGAGGAGCAGGAGAGGCGCGAGGCGGAGGTTGCTGCACAGCGCCAGGCGGCACGACTCAAAAAGCAGCGGGAACAGGATGCAGCGGCAGGACAGAACCCCGCCCGCAGCAGCTTATCGGCTTCCGCTGGCACACTCGCCTCCGTTGCAGCTGCGCCTGCCTCAGCCGCTGCAGCGCACCGCAGCCCGTCTGGGCTCGCCAGGAGCTCCAGCGAGTCCGCAGTAGCTGCGCGCGGGGCCCGCTCTGGGGCTTCTGTCTCTCCTGCCTGGGCGAGGGTCGAAAATGCGGAAATCACGACAGCGCGAGGGAGGCTCGGAGGACTAGACATCGCTGCCGCTGAGGTGCCTGCGGCGACGCTGTTGGAGGAGGGGTCTGCTTCGCTCGCGCTGGGTCTGCAGGTGCGTGGACGCTTCGGTCTCAGCGCAGAGGGGTGGGCATTTGGGGCAGCTCGCACAGGGGGCTCCAAGGCCACGATGCCGCTGACCGGCGGCCTTGGCGGAGCTGCCGCGCTGGCTGCTGCCACGATGACTCCCTCTGCCTTTGCGTCGTCGCACCCAAAGCTGGCACATGCTCTGCGCTCTGCCGATAGCTCAGCCCTCTCCGCCGCGTTGCGTCGCGCCAGTGCCCGCGTGCTGCCCCCGTCCTTCTGTCTCTACGCGATAGACCGCGCCACCCGCAACCGCCGCAGCGGGGCCCAGGTGATTGCTGACAACCACCCCATTGCCCAGGTCGCCACGCTGAAGGCGCTTGTAGATTGCGGGGACATGTGGCTTCAGAAAGCCCGAGACACGTTGCCGCGCCTCATTTCAGCGGGCAGGGGCGCATCGGGCCAGCCGCGCTGGCAGCGGTCCGTCGAAGCCGCTCCGTTGCTGGCGCTGGCGCGGCAGGCTCGGCTGCTGCATGTGACGTGTCCGGAGGCCACCCTCGCGCTGGCGCTGGCCGCGCAGTTGCAGGCGTGGGAGGCGGCTGCTGGCGCGCTGCTGCAGGCATCGGTGGCGGCAGTCGCGCCTGGCTCGGATGCCGGTGCCAGTGCTCGCACCACAGATGTGGCCAGGCCCTCAACAGACGGTGCAGCCGCTGACGTGAGCCTTGCTCGAATGCGGCGCCTGCTGGTGCTGACCGCGCACTTGCCGCTGCAGCTGCCATCCCGGGCAGCCTTGCAAGCCGCCTATGACCGGCTGTCCTGGCGGGAGCGCGCAGCGACAGCTCGGGCTCGAGGGGAGGCTTGGCTTGCAGCGGTTGCGTCAGCGTGCGAGGGAGGTGCATCAGCTGGATCCGCAGCCTCCCCACAGGCCTCGTCCTCCGTCCTGCCGTCTGTGGCGGTCTATCTGGCGTCTGATGAGGATGTGCTGCCTTCAGACGACCACCCTGGCAGCACCAGTGCGGCTGCAGAGCTGCATGGTGATGATTCTGGCAGCCCTGATGCTGACAGACACGCGGAGGGGGGCGCGGATGGGGGCGCAGGTGTCGAGCCCCTCTCTGGGCCTCCCCGCAGCCCCGAGGTCATTGTGATCGGGGACAGCGAGGGCGAGGAGGAAGAAAGCCCCATCCACGGCCGCAGCTCTCACCCTGGCGATGCAGCGGCCGACTCCATCGTCGATGCCGCCCTGGGGCAGCTCACAGCGGAGGCATACACGCTGGCAGCCCGGGCACTCAGAGAGCGGCCGTCGCTGCAAGAGTTGCGCCAGCTGCTCGCCCAGTCTTCGGATGCTCGCATTCCCGATTCGGATCCGCTGCTGCAGGCGCTGCGGGGCTGGGCGGAGCAGGCGGACGCTGCCTCCCAGCCCGACGCAGCGCTTGGCAGCGGGGGCAACAGCACGAGCGAGAGTGGGCCGCTGCGCCTGGGGCAAATAGCTCTCTCAGAGCAGGAGGCGGATGCCGTCCGTGAAGGCCTCGCCGCTGCTGCAGCCGTGCCCCATGCCATGGCCGCCCTGCGCCTGCAGCTGCAAGCCGCCACAGGGGTCAGCTCAGCCGCTCGGGGCTTCCCCAGGGCGGGTGCGCTCGCTGCGGCTGCAGCTGCGGCGCTGCACGCAGGGGCAGTGCCCGGTGCGGGGGATGCTGCAGCAGCCGAGGGCAGTGGCGCTACTGCAATCGACGTGGCACTGGTCGCCGTCCGCACTGCAGTGGAGAGATCACTTGCCCGCGTGCTGGGCAGGCGAGCGCTGCTGCTGCGGCTACCGGTGCTGGTGCCTGAAGCTGTGTCCCTGCACTGCGCGTGTGTGGGGTTCAAGTGGGCGGCGCGGGCTGTGGAGCTCTCTGGCTCTGCTGGCTCCACGGCCTTCTCATCATTGGCCGGAGATGCGGCTTCCACTGCCTCAGCCACTGTGTCCGCACCGGTGGAGCAGGCCACACATGCCCTCGCAACGTGCGAGCGTCACTTGGAACCCGCGAGCCACCGGAGGCGCGGGCTAGGTCACGACCACACGGAGGCGACCTCCGCTTCCTGGCACGTTGGGCCGAGCGATGCCGCGGCCGCTCGGCCCCTGAGCGCGACGATGCGGCTCAGCCAGGCCAGCAGTAGCCTCCCGCCTGTGGCAGCCGTGGCATTGATGCTGCGAGCCCGCCGCAGCGCTGCAGACGCAGTGGCACGTCTCCTGCGGCAAGCGGTCGCCGCAGCCGCAGCGTACCGACGCGATGCGTCCACGCTGCCGCCCGCAAGCGAGCAACAGCAGGAGCTGGCAAGCGGCATGGGGATCGATACGCTGAGTGCCGCTGCGTCGGAGGGGGAATCCGCCTCCGCAGGTGCCTCGCTGCTGCAGCACAGCCTCCCAGTTGCACACGCCCCCAATGCACACGCTGCAACCGCCACCGATGCAGCTGCGGGAAGGATGGGGAAGGGAGCGGGGGTCGGGTCCGCCCTTGCGGCTGCTGCTGTAAGTAACCCCCTCCACTCAATTGACGTTGCCGTGGCGAGGGAGCTCGCGGGCGAGGAGGCCGAGGCGGCTGCCAGTGGTGCGGTGTGGTCGCAGGGCTCCGGGGAGGAGGGCGAGGCGCTGGAGGGCGTGCAGACAGACAGCTCGGAGCTGGTCGCATCGTTGGCCGCTGCTGCTGCCACGCTTCACAGCTTGTCTCACAGCCTTGCTCAGCTGCAGCTGGTTGCGTCGTCGGGGCTGCAAGACGGTGCAGCGGCGGCACCGCTGTCACCGGGTTCCAGTGCCGCCGCTGCTGCACGCAGTGCGGATGCGTCGGCGGCAGCGCTGGAGCTGGGAGTGGAACGCCAGATGGCTGCGGAGGAGGCCGAGGAGGAGGAGCAGCTGGGCTACCCTGCGGCCCCACTCACCCCAAGCGGCGCGGAGGGCGACGGCGCTGCGGCACCTCGGCACCCCGGCCAGCCTTCACACGACCGGCCTGTGCCAGCGGGCATCTTGCGGGCTGCTCTGAGCTGCCTGCAGCAGGTGCGCCTTTCCGTGCCCGAGGCTGCGGCAGCCGACAAGCTGCTGCAGTCAGCAGGGGCGTGGAGCGATCGAGCTGCCTCTGCGCTAGCGGACGTCGCTGCCCGCGACGCCGAGGGCGAGGGGGTGGCGGACGCAGACATCGCAGAGCAGCTTGCTGCAGGCGAGGCCATGCCTGCGCCCCTGCGCTCCGCCGCACTGCAGCTGCTGCAGCTCCTGCTGCCCCTCGCGCACCCGAGCTCCCCCTCCTACGTCACAGGGGTGCAGCGGCACGCAGCGGTGCTGGGGTGCGTCGACTTCCCAGTCCTGCAGTCCGTACTGAGGTCTGCACAGGCGCTGCACTGGTGTGTGCGAGCGGCGCTTCTGACGCGCCGCCTGCGCTGGGTCGCGTATCGCGAGGCCGCCGCACTGCCGCTGTCCGTCCAGCAGCTGCGGCCGGCGACGCCCGCAGCCTCCGCTGCTGCGATGGACCTCGACGGTGCAGCTGGCGCCAGCGAAGCCAGTGGGCCCGCTGCGCTCTCGCCAGCGCAGCGAGCTGCCGCTGTGGCAGCTGTGCAGCGCTGGCAGCTTGCCCTTCACCGCACGCTGCAGCAGGCGGGGCACGCTGCCGCAGAGGGCGAGGGCATCGCCGCGCTGCTGGCAGCGGCAGCGGAAGCAGGAGGAGCCGCCGTAGCGGGAGGAGCCGCCGTCGCGGCCGGCCCTGGCGTGGGCGCGGGGTTTCCCGGGACTGCATCCGTTGCTGATCCAGCAGCCGCAGTGCTGGGCGCTCGGGTGTCCCGCTGGCTGCGCGAGCACCTCGCTCAGGCTCTCACCTCCGGCTGGCTGGCGTTTGTGACTGAGGCGCCGCCGCTCGCCTTACCTGCTGCCCTCACGCAGCCACTGGCCGACTCCGACTCCTCGTCTCCTGATGGTGATGTCAGCGCGCCCGCTCAGCCCTCAGCCGCCGCTTTGCAGGAAGCGGTGGAGGCAGTGCGTGAGGTGTGCGTGTCTGCAGGCGCTGCAGCAGAGCAACCGGCGGACGGCCCAGAGGCCTCGACTACAGCTTCCGCTGCGGCACCACCCGCAGATTTCGCACACCCTCTGGCGGCGCTGCATTCGCTGCGGGCTCGCGATGCGGGCGACTCGTTGGGACAGATGTCCGCCTCAATGCTGCCGTGCCTCTCTGCCGCGCATGCGAATGCGGTGCTGCAAGCTGCCGCTGCCAGCGTAGTGGCTCGGCAGCTCTCCTACGATGAGGAGGAGAGTCCTAGCGCTGCGGCAGCAGGCGTGAGGGGTGGTGTGGAGGCGGGTGCGGGAGGCCACAGAGCCCGCACCTTCTTCAGTCAGCGCCCCGCCCCATCGGACACGGAGGGTCCCCTGGGATCTGTCCCAGCGGCGCCTGGGCAGCCGTCAATGGTGCTTGTGACGCCAGAAATGTTGGACCGAAGCCTGGCTCGCGACATGGCTCGTGTGACTGCCCTCAGGGGGATCGTCGATGCCTGTGCCAGCTGGGATCGCTCAGCCGCCACCGAGCTGGATGGCTGCGGGGTTTATGGGAATGCTCTGGCCGCCACTGCTGACGCCGCGCGGATCAGCTCTCAGCTGCAGCTGCTCTTGCGGCTGGGGAGCACGCTGCAGGTTGCCCCGACTCGCCTGCCCGAGGCAGCTGCGGTGGCGGTGCTGGGGCAGGTTGCCGCCTTTGCCGGAACCACACTGCAGCGGTGGCAGAGCTCTGATGCCCCTGCCGGCAGCGTCAGCTTTGCTGTCGGCCCAGTGGGCGCCTCCGATGCAGGCGCGGCTCCGCAGCCTGCGCTATCTTACGATACTGTGACGGCTGCCCACGCTGCCTGCGTCGCTTTGGCTGACCTGCTGGCTGCACGCTGGGGCTCTGCACACAGCAGCATGGGCACGCGCTCTGCCGCTGCCGCTGCAGGGCCGTGTCCGCTCCTGTCTGGCTGCGCCGCTGGGCTCGCGTCCATCGTCGGACAGGCGGATGAGTGGCGCTCCGAGGCCCTCTCCCTCCTGCAGGCGGCTGGGCATGCTGGAGCCGAGGCCGAGAGTGGAGACAAGGCAGGCGAACTGCTTGCGATGCCCCTGCTCCAGCATCTGCGAGTGCCCGAGGCGACAGCGCTGCAAGAGGCTCTGACGGAGCTGCAGACGTGGCAACGCGACGTGCAGCGAGCTGTCACGAAAGCGGCAGAGGCAGTCCACGCCGGCTTGACCGACCTGTCAGTGGTGGTGACGGAGCGTAGACTGCAGGCTGGCCTGCCGGGGCAGCCAGCCCGGTCAGCCTTCGCGTCCCTCGCTGACGCTGCGAATGCGTTGGCAGCCCTCGCGGCCAGGGCCCCACTGCCGCCTGCGTTTGCCCTTGGCACTCCTACCGAGCCGCCACACCAGCAGCAGCAGGTTGGCGGCGCTCCATCCCCCGTCCTAGCGTCTGTTGAGGACGTGCTGGCGAGTGCCTCGGCTGCCTTAGGCCGCCTGCTGGCGAGTGGGCTTGCAGGCAGCCCACCCACCCTGCAACTCGCTGCGCTGCGCATGTCACAGCCCCTGACGGCGATGGCCAAGCAACAGCTGACGCTGTGGGCGTTGCAGCAGTGCGCAGGGGGGCCATTGTACGGCTCCGGGCAGCCTGGGGCGAGCTGGGGTGGTGTGACGCTTGCTTCCATTCCAGGCGTGACCCTCGGGGCCCCCCTCCTCATCATGCGAGCGAGGGGGTCGCCGAGGCTGCACCCGCGAGGCCGGCTTGCTGCTCTCTTGTTGCCGCACCTGTCGCCCCTTGGCCATCATAGCGGCTGGTCGGCGGAACTTCAACGCAGCATACACGAGGTGCCTGGCGAGCGCGTCTCGCCGCTGCTGCTGCGGTTGCAACCGCCCGTCACCGCCTGTGCATCCGTCGCTGCGGCGTTGCTGCATGTGGATGGCTTGCTGGCCGCCCGCTACTCTGTGGGGCTGCCTGGACCAGACCTGGGAGGAGGCTCCGGTGTCGGCGCCTCGCTCCTGCCGCTGCCGCTTGGAGCCTCCGCTGGCGGTCTGCCCTCGGCCGCTGACACAAGCGAGCTGGCGCAAGCGGAAACAGCTGCCTTCGCCCCCGCACTCGGCAGGCGGCATGCTGTCGCTTACGCGTATCGCCCTGCTGCACCCGCCCTGAGCGACTTGTCGCTGCTGCTGCAGGCAAGCACGGCAGCGGCGGTGTGGGCGGGCAGCTGCGAGCCGCACGCAGCTGGGGCCCTGCCCAGCCCCTCCTCCTCCCCTGTGCTCGGCGAACACACGCCGCTTTTGGCACTGCTGCAGGCGACGGCCCGGCGTGGCCGCGCTTGGTCCGCTCGGGCGGTGTCTGCGCTGGTGGCGTCTGATGAGCCACCCCTCTCACTGCTGCAGACGCTGCTCCAGAGCCATGCAGATATCGCATCAACCGGCCCCTCTCGACTTGCTGGTCTCGTGCTCGCTGCTGCCCCGGCGGTTTCGGCGACCGCCTCAGCGGCAGGTGCCTCTCACCTGCGCTTCACGCTGGACGAAGCGGCCGTGGGCGTTCTCTGCGACGACGCCTGCCCGTACGTTGAGGCACAGGTGCTGCTGCAGCAGGCGCAGGCGAGGCCTGGGGCCGGCGCGCCTGCTGCAGCCGCTGCCCAGGCTGCGGAGGCTGCGGGTGGGACTGCCGTTGACGCGCTGCCCCTCACTATCGCACCTCTGGCATTGCCGCTAGACTTGTCTCACCCGCATACTGGCTTGACCGCTGCGGGTGACCACTCCTCACGCCGCCACGGAGACTCGGTGGCTTCAGTTGTAGCGCGCGCGGTAGAGGAGGCACACAGCAAGTACTCTCCCCAGCCGACAGCGGCAAGGGGCGTCGCTCTGCCGCCCCCGCCCGTGCCATCCTCCCATGTGCGCGCTCTGGGTGATGCAGCCACCGGCGTGAGGCGACTGCTCAAGTGGGTCAAGTTACGCGGCTTTCCCTACTGGCCTGCCGCCCTTGTGACCAGCCCCACCACCGCACCCGGAGTGCCAGCGCCTGCCCTGGCTGCTGCAGCAGCTGCCCAGGCCTCCGGCAAGGCCCTCGTCCGATTCCTGGGGCGCCACCCGTCAGCGCCTGCGGCCGCCACATCCCCCCTGCACGAGTGGGTGAAGCGAGGCGCTGTGAGCCCCTGGGGCTGCGGGCTGGCTGCGCCTAGCCCTCTGCCGACCACCTCCACTGGTGGCTCGGCCGGTGCCTGTGCCTTTGCCGGTTCTCCTGCCTTCCCCTTCACTGTGGCGTGCCCGAACCTGGCCCCCATTCACACCCAGGCGTTCCTCGCCGCTGTGGAGGAGGCAGAACAGCTGCTGACGGGGGCTGTGGCAACAGCGTGGCATCGCCTTGGTGCTGGAGAGCCGCAGCCCGTACTGCAGCCAGCGCCCGCGTCGCGGGAACAGCTCCCAGCCTTGACCGGGCCGCCAGCCCCAGACGCCAAGGCGCATCGCCGCGACAAGGAGGACAAGGAGAAGCGAGAGAAACGGGACAAGCGCGATAAGAAGGAGCGGAGGGAGCGACACGACAGGCCGCACGTCTTGCAGCCGCAGGGGATGGCAGGCTATGGCGAGGGGTCGGCAACCTCCGCCTCCGCCTCCGCCGCTGCTGCTGCCGGGACCAAGCAAGCCGGGTTTGCGCTGGCGCCTCGCTCCACCGCAGCCCCGGCAGTGGCGTCCGCCGCTCCTGGCAGCATTTCCAGCCTCCTGGCGATGGCGCTAGACGAGGGTGGGCCAGCGGCAGCGCCAGCTGTTGCGCCTGCCCCAGCTGCAGCCGCCTCTTCACCGTCGATGCCTGCGTTGAGCAATGGCGCCTCCGCAGCGACAGGCGCAGTCGTGCCTGCAGTGTCCGCGCAGCCCCCGGTGCCGACCCCTGGCGCCTCGGCAGCGCAGCGCCTGCGAGAGCTGCTTGCGTGGCGTAAGGCACAGTCCGCAGCTGAGGCGGCTGCGAAGGAGCAGGCGGAGGCAGAGGCTGCAACCGCCCTCGATGAGGTTGCGTCGCCTGCGACAGGGGCAGAGCCTGCTGGGGCTGCGGCAGCAGCCCCCTACTCTGCCGCCCAGCCTCCGCTGGAGCAACCCCCCGATGGCGGGGCAGCCCTGGCATCCATGCATGTGGAGGCGCCGACCGCAGCTCGTGAGGCTCCAGCTTCCAGGCAGGCGGAGGTGATGGTCCACCCGACCGCAGTCGCTGCAGCGCCTGTCCAAGCCATGCTGCGCCCTGCTGCCACCGCCCCTGCCGCCCGCCAGCTCGAGAGCGAGCATGCGCTGATGCCTGCCGCCCCACCGGCTGCAGCAGTCACCGAGACAGACGCCGACACCCCAGGTCCTGCCGCCTCCGCTGCACCGCCCTCCGCGGCTGCCGTGGCTGCCACAACCGCTGGCCGCCGCGCCAAGGCGCGGGAGTTCCTGTGTGCTGCGCTGCTGGTCGGCTGCCCCTGGGCGCGGCTGCTCACGCCGCAAGGAGCCGCGGCCGCGGCAAGCAGCTTTGGCGGTGACGGCGATGCAACCGACGAGGCATTGACCGCTCTTGGCGTGCCCGCAGCCACGCAGCCTCTCTTGCGCGAAGCGCTGTCGGCGGTGGGTAGGGGCCTGCAGCTGCAGGCGCTGCCTCTGCTGTCCGCTGGCTCCCCACTGTGCATGGCTGCCGCCCCTCCCGTCTCCTGCGGTTACCTGCCTGCCTCCGCGCTTGTCCTGGCAGCGGTGCAGGCCGCGGCAGATGCCCCCCAGCCTGCAGCCGCTCAGCTGCGGGCCGACGCCGCTGACTGGCTTGCGGCAGGCTTCGCCGTGGCGGTCGCCACCGCAGCTGCAGCCGCAGAGGCGGAGGCCTGTCTGTACAGCCGCCATCCCTTCGGCACCTTCACTGCGGCTGCGGGGGTAGGGCTGCGACAGCCGCTGGCGCCTGCTGCAGCCCAGCAGCTCGCCCGAGCTGACAGCGCCGCACGAAGCGCCTACGGGTCTTCCCTGGTGAACCTGCTGCCGCTGCTGCGAGCGGAGGGGCGGCTAGGCCTGCGGGCTCGCCTGCTGAGCGGAAGCTGCAGACCCGCCGCGCTCCTGAGGGCTGTCGAGCCCTCCCCCGCAGGCGCAGGCGGCCTCCTTCCCTTCATCGAGGCCGAGAACGGGGCGGGTGCGCTGGCCGTGTGGGCTGCGCTGCTGCCTGGCCGCGCTCCCTCTGGGGCGGCAGCGGCTGGTGTTGCGGCCCAACCGCCTGCCGAGCTGACCCTGCAGGCCCTGTCCCGTGGCTGCGATGCCGCTGCTACCAGCGCTGTCGTGACCGCAGCCGCCTCCGCTGCCTCGCACCTCAGCCGCCGGCACCTGACCCAGGGCTCTGCCGGGGCAGGCTCAGGCATGCTGGTGGACGAGGGAGAGGGCGGAGGGGAGGCAGGGGCAGTGGCAGGGGCTGCCGCAGCTGGCGTGCCGTCCTTCTCAGCGCTTGCTGGCCTGGCCACGGGACCTGTGCTGCCATCCGCCTCACAGCAGCAGCTGCCGCCCCCTGTGTCTGCGCTGCCTCCCGCCCTTCCCTCCCTCTCTGCTGCCGCCCTGACCGGCTTCAAGCGGAGGGCACCCGGGCCTGAGGGCGAGGCAGAGGCAGATGCGGCAGGGGCTTCCGAGCCTGCGGCTGACGGCGCAGCAGCGGGTGCACCGCCCTCCAAGCGGCCTCGTGCCGACGGCACCGGCGCCTCCGGCCTGGGTGCCCTGCTCTCGGGGGCCCTGCCCCTGGCGATCCCCCGCCTGCCAGGCGCTGCTCCCCCCGCAGTCACCCACCGGGGCACAGCCGCTACAGGCGGCGAGGGCGAGGGGGAGGACGAGGACGAGGACATCGGAGGGGGCGTGGGGGCAGGCGGCCTCGGCATGGTCGGGCTGCTCATGGGATCGGGCATGGGTGAGGAGGACGCGGGAGGCGCAGGCGCTGGCAGGCACGGGCCCTCCGCCTCGGCTCTTTTCGGGGGCGGCGCAGGCGGCCACAAGCACCGCGGCGGGGAGGGCAGCAAGCAGCGGCGGGAGCGGGAGAAGCAGGCCGAGGCTGCGGCACGGGCTGCCAAGGAGAAGGAGAGAGGGGCTCGCAGCAAGCAGGCAAAGCCTGCTGGCAGGGAGCCGGCCGCGACGCCTGGGGCAGCGCCGCAGCTGCCGCCGCACCTTGTGTTTGGCGCCCCCTCCGCTGTCCGCTTCACAGAGCGGTGTGCCAAGGGGGAGGTGGCAGTCGAGTGCTCGCTCGCAGCCGTTGCGCTGCCTGCGGAGGGGCAGCCGTCGAGGGTCCCGCATCCGAAAGGGGTGGCGATGCCCCCCGCCCTGCCTCCCGCCGCAGCCATCAGCGGCCGCATGCAGCCCTCCCGCTTCGCAGAGCACATCGCTCAGGTGCATGCGCACAGCTCCAGCAGGCTGCTGCGCCTGTTCGCCCTCACTCCGCAGCGAGCGAGCGGCAGCAGCAGTGCAGAGAGCAGCCGTTACGACGCTGCAACCAGCGCCCTGCTGCGGTCGCTGGGCCGTGAGAGCCGCATCGGTGTGGTCAAGGACAGCGCTGCGGACGCCTATCTGTACGTCCTGCCCCCGCTGCGCCTGCTGGCCGACAAGGAGGCGTTCGCTTACTCGAGCCACGCTGCGGGCAAGGGGGCGGGCTCTCCCCCGATGGCCCTGCTGTGGCGCCACTACGGCTACGGAATGACCGCTGCGGCAGCGGCTGCTGCGCTGCACAAGGCCGGGGCTGCGACGCAGCTTGCTGCCTCGCTGGGAGCGGCTGACAGCAGCGCCCTCGCTGCAGATGTGCTGCTGCAGCGGGCCTCCCACGATGAGACCGCCTACTGCCTGCTGGAGTATAAGCCAAGCGCTTACCCGCACTACCAGCAGCCCTTTGCCCTGCCTGCGCAGCCCCCAGCGTCACAGCCCGCAGGCGCAGCGGCCTCCGCGTCGTCATCGTCCCGCGACGTGCCTGCGGCTCCACTGGAAGCAGGGGCAGCGCCTCCGCTCCCGTCCGCCCTTCCTCCCGCCTCACTCGTCGCAGCTGGCTTGGGCCTGGGGGCGCAGGAGAGGGACATCATCTCTCAGACCCTCGCCATGGTGCTTGAGAACAGCGGACTGCCGCCCGCAGGCAGCGCGGCTGCGGCGCCAGCGGCAGGCGCCTCCGCTGCCGTGGCGACTACCCTCGCGCTGCTGCAGGGGCAGGTTGCGAGCGGAGAGTTGCCCGCAGAGCAGTTCGGATTCCTGCTCCCCTCGCACCCCCACCATGCGTACTTCGCCGCGCTGCTGCGGGAGGCGCTGGCGCCGCCAGAGCTGCTCGCTTCTTCACAGCAGGCGTCTAAAGCCCCTCCGCCGAGTGCAGCCGCGCCTCCTGCTGGACCGCTTGCGACCTCAGCAGCTGCCCCCATGGCTCCGGCAGGGCACAGCGCACCGCACGTGCCGACGCCGCTGCCGGCAGCAGTTCCTCAGGTGTCTCCCCCCAGCGTAGCCACGCACGGCTGGCAGCCCGGGT
>Ga0208629_100144_pt1 | contig 35495 bp, 31 predicted proteins | sample LakWasMet19_HOW5_2_FD_183865 | JGI IMG/M metagenome (GOLD analysis project Ga0208629, IMG submission 183865) | Freshwater sediment methanotrophic microbial communities from Lake Washington under simulated oxygen tension - Sediment Metagenome... | ecosystem: Environmental > Aquatic > Freshwater >... | reverse complement strand
CTATATCCGAGGTACTGGCCCGGGGGGGACTGTTTTGTTATCCCACCGCTGGCGTCACACCCAGCTTCACCGGGACTCGGAGCGCTGCAGCTGAGCCTCAAGTTGAAGTCAAAGCTCCGCCGCCGACGACTCGGCACCTTAAGTATCCAAGCCAAAACGACACCCGACTCAGAATCTCCGAGTCGGAAGTTCTTCAAGTTCAAATTGCCGCTGTGACTGCAATTTGCGAGCTCAGTGGCTCAATTTGAACCTTCACCGTACTGCTCCACGCATGTAAAAGCGGGTCAAGCATTCAAGTGGGTCGGCATCCACATTCTGTAGTACCGGGATCGAGTTCCGGCGCACCAGGCTGGCAGGGCAAGCTGAGCATATTGGATCAATCCTCCTTGGAAAAGCCCGGGGATGAGGCCTCATGCCGCTCACGGTGTTGGCAGCACGTCGCTGTGCAACCGTTCGCTCTCGTGTAGGCATCAGCAGCAGACCAGGGGGCACATGCGGCGTCAATATAGGACGTCGTCATCAGTAGCGGACCTAAGAGGGGTAACGGCGTCAGGTAGTGACTGCATCGGCGGCGGACTCGGCCTGCAGACCCTCCGCAAAACGCCGCAAGCGCTCCTGCTCGTTCGGTGGCGCTGGGCCCTTCGGCGGGATCGTGGAAAGGCGGACTGCAACCACCGTGATGTCGTCTGGGCGCCCCCCCGAGGACCACAGGATGTCGTTCTCCTTCGCTAGCCGCGCGAAGGGGCCGTCCCGCATGCGGTCGAGGCTGCACGTGCGCGCAGTCTGTGCGAGCGAGTCGGCCAGCCGCTGCATGCCCACTGAGGCACCGTCCATCAGCACAGGGGCGTCGGCGCTGCCCCCCGCGCCAGCGCTGGGCACGATGTCGCCTGCCGCCACTGTGACCGCGGGCGGAGAGACAGCTGCCGCTGCGACCGCAGGCCCGGGCGGGGGTGCAGACATGCGGGCCACACCCCTGTTAGCGGCGCGCCGGGCCAGGTCCCCCGCATCCCAAGCCTCCACCACCGACAGGATGTCCGTCTCATCGAGGTTGTCGAAGAGCCTGCGGGGAGGCGGCGTAGAAAGCGAGGAAAAGGAGGCGGCAGAACGCATGGAGCGCGAGGTGTGTTAGCATGAACGGACGCGCGACAAAGCAACACTCCAACGCGAGGGCGCCTGCCCCCTCCGCAGAAGCAGCGTTGTTGTGCCACTCACCCGTCTGTCGCCGCCACCACGATGTCCTCGTCCCGCACGGGCAGCACGAGGGTCTCGCCCTGCCACGGCTTCTCAAACTTGTCCTCGTGCCCGGGGGCGAAGCCGAGCTGAAAGGGCATGTTAAAGCCGCGCAGCTGCTGCGTGGCGCGCGCAGACACCCGCCACCCCGGCCGGATGCCCGTCACCGTGCCCCCGCGCAGCAGCGAGCCTACGCGGTTGAGGTCCGTGTCGCGCAGCAGGATGCAGCCGCAGTCGCCCACCCCCGTGACGCTCAGCTGGTCTGCGGAGGGAAGGGCCAGGGAAGGCGGAGTGACAGAGGAGGGACAAAGGAGTGATTCCTCAAGAGAGGGGCGGAGGGACGCGTCACAGAGAAGGCGGAGTGCTGGGGGCGCACGTCAAGCACAAGACCACACGCGCACGTCACGGCATGGTGGAGGAATGCAGCCAGCCGCGAAAGGCGGTGAGTCACAAGCCAAACGGGGGCACCCCTCGCAGCCCTCCGCTGCTTGCACACAGCCACAACCGCAATCCCCCGCCATCAGCTCGACGGCGCCCCCTCCCGCCCCGCCCCGCCCACTCACTCTGCACGCTGTCCACGGAGATGATGGCTGCCGTGCAGCTGCCCACCACCTGCTCCGCCTGCACCGCCTCCCAGCCCCCCGCGAGCACGTCGAGGGTCGCGGGGGGCGCCTCCCCCGCCAGCGCGCGCCGCCACACGAACTCCTCACACCGCTGCATGAGGCGCTGCGCGTACAGGCGCGGGTCCACGCCGTACCCATGCCAGGAGCCGACCCCGTCCGCCACGCCGATGAAGGACACGGTCTGCGAGGGGTGCGTGAAGGGGGCAGACCCCGGCAGCTGGCCAGGCGCCCCCAGCCCGACCCCCGACCCCCCGGCGCCGTACCCCGGCCACGCCACGTGCGTCTGGAAGTTCGCGTCCTCGATGGGCGTCTCGTCCCGCTTCGCGCGCGGCAGCGCCGCCACGCCCGTCTTGAGGTACAGCGGGTCGTGCGAGTGCTGCCACTCCGAGCTGTGCCCCGCCCCATGCGCCGCCACGCGCGCCGCCTCGCTGATGCCCGTGCGCGGCAGCACGTTCTTGACGAACGACTCCTTGCCGCCGCGCGCGCCCTCCAGCGCTATGTTTGAGATGTCCTGGATGCTGATGATGCCCTGCACCTCCCCGCCGCGGATCACGGGCAGGTGGCTCACGCGCATCTCCGACATGAGCAGCGCCGCCTGCTGCACCGAGTCGTCGGGCCGCACGTGCACCACCTTCGCGGAGGGCGTCATGCAGTCGCCGATGCCCTCGCCCATGTTGCCGCCGTTGCGGTCCAGCTTGCGCAGCAGGTCGCGGGCCGTGACGAGGCCCAGCACGCGCCCGCGGTCCGCCGCGCCGTCCGACACCACGAGCAGCGCGAACAGGGTGCCGTTCTCGGCGAAGCGGCGCACCACGTGGCGGATGGTGTCGGAGGCGCGCACCACGTAGTGCTTCTCGCTCACCCGCTTGCGCAGGAGAACATCACCCACGTGCTGCACCACCGGGTGCGGCAGGTGGTCGACGACGACAGCGGCTGGCGTCGCAACGACAACAGCAGCGGCCTGTCCTGTTTGCGATAGCATCTGTGCTGCTCCATTCGACAGAGACACGAACTGCCTGTTTGGTCGTGCACCTGCTGCGTTCTTGGCCTGGTGGCGCGTCAACGCCGATCCGACGGCATTTCTCAACCCCGCCCCAGCGCGCAGCGATCTACGTGCATGTTGTAACAACTGGTTGCACGCGGAACTTGCTGCGAGGCTGCGCTGCATGACAGGACAGCACGGCAACCTGCGCCCGCGGGTTTCGAGGAGCAAGTCGAACCGAAGCCGAAAAATTCGGGCGGACGCCACTGCGAGGTCTCGGATGCCAACTGATGATGCGTGCTTTTTCCCGACGTTGATGCTTCCACTGCTTCACACGGCAGCCGGGTTCCGTGGCTTCCGCAAAAGACGACGTCGCGTGAATTCATCAGCTGCGCAACGGTTTCCCTTTGTGTTCGCACGCCCAATCGGCGCTGCGCTTTGGAGTGCGAATGGCACAACATCTGGAGTGCTAGCCAAGCTACGTGTCCGATTGCACCGCGAGACAGCCCTGCAGTAGCGTCGTTGTTGTCGCCAGCTCGCATCAGGGATCTTTGAACTCCTTGAAGGTCTAACAAGTTGGGAATGCGTGCGGGGTGGCGGCGGCACGCACCACCCGCTGAGATTCATCAATGGTGACATCACTATGGAGACATCCACTGGGGTATGGAGTGACGCGAGCGCGGCGCCGCCGGAGAATCGGAAGATCCGACTCAAGTACTTTCAGCGGTCACAAGCAACAGGCAGCGTCGAGACATCCAACTCAAGTCAGTCGCTCAGACTGTCGCTGGCAGAGAAATTCAACAATGGACAACGGACTGGCTGGGTTCACGGCGGGTTCTCAGGCGCCAGCCCGAGGTCGCCAGCGGCCGCAGGCAGCGAGCGCCTGGGTTCGGTGGGCGATCGCAGACGCTCGAACGCCGCCATGCGCGACGGTTCGATCCCAGCCCTCAGGCTTGCAGGACGCGTCGCCCGTACGCATTCATGATGCTGAGCCACTGGGGCCGCACAGCAACCGCTTCACCTGCCGCCCTTGCCAGCCGCTGCAGACGAGGAGGACGCGGCGGCGGCGCAGCCCTCGCTGCCCGCGGGAGACGCAAACTTGAGCGTGCACTCGCGGGCTTTGGAGGCGAAGAGGGCCGGATTCGTCTTGTACTCCGTCGCGATGTCGGGCATGAGCGGGTCCTCGGGGTTGGGCTTGTCCAGCAGCGCGGAGAGCGCCAGCAGCACGCGCTGTATCGTGAAGGCTGAGGACCAGTTGTCCTTCAGCAGGTCCAAGCAGATGCCGCCCTGTCTATCCACGTTGGGGTGGTACACGCGGGTCGTGAACTTGAGCAGCGGCGGCTTGAAGGGGTAGTCTGCACGGGGCACGGGGCAGAGGGCACCGGGTGCGGGGATGTGTGGGGCAGGGGCTAGGCGCGCGCTCCCGCAGCGGCAGTCGCGTCCTGCGCACGGCAGCAGCGAGCCGCAGGCCCGCGGAGCCGCCCCGCGAAGGCGACTGCCCCAGCTCGATCAAGCTGCTCGTGGGGATAGGCCAGTGTGCCCGGGGTCCTGCCAAGCAACGCGCAGTGCAGAGCAGCCCGCGGCCTGCCAGCACCTGCGCCTCTGCTCCTGCACTTGCACCTCTGCTCCTGCGCCTGCACTTCTGTGTCCGCACGCACCCTCCGGGAAATTGATGAGCAGCTCAAAGTGGCCACCCTCGTAGGGCGTGCCTGCGGGGCCCTTGATATGCGCGTGCCACACGAGGCTGGAGGGGAGGAGAGGATGGGGGCAGCAAGCGAAAGCGAGGTATTGAGTCCGCGACAGCAGGCGGGGTGGGGAGAGGCAGCGTGGATGGAGCAGCGGAAGTGGAACCCCAGGCTAGCTTGCAGCTGGCAGTGGCATGCAGCCCCGACAGAAATGTTCAAACGCACGCGGGCAACCCGCAGCAGCCATCGAGCCCAGCGGGGCTCATCGTGACTCACATGTTGCCGGCTTGCGGTGCGGCGCTGACCTGCGAGGAGCCCTCCGTCAGCAGCTCCTTCAGCTCCTTCATCAGGCTGCAGCAGCGCAGGCAGGCGGGCGTGCACGAAAGGCGACAGGATGAGGCAGCCACGGCAACGGCGTAGAGCGGGGCCTCGCGAGCGGGGTCCGACAACGCAGACCGGGTCCCCAGGCGTTGTTGTGATTGACCACGTGCGATGCGCCAGACGATGTCCCACAGCTTCGCAACACTGCGGACATGAGCAAACACGAACCGCTTTTTCATCGAGTCGGACGGCGACACCAGCGACGATGATCCTGCATCTGTCCGTGACCGCTTCGCGTTCGAGGCGCTGGAGGAGATGGAATCTGTGCTGGTGGATCGGCCCAGACCTGGCGCCGACACCGCGCTTGAAGGGGCACTAGCGGCGGACCCTGATCCTCCACACGAGCTCGCAGACCCTGACCCTGCGCACGCGCTCGCAGACCCTGAGCCTCCGCACACGCCGGCAGACCCTGAGCTCCCCCTGGCTCCACTCGAAGACGCTGCTGGCGGCTCTTGTGGCAGCGCGGAAGCCTTGCGCTTGACGCCCGATACCTGCTCAGACGACATGGTCAAGCCAGCAGCTTCGCAGTTTGCCGATCAACCGTGCCAAATCGTAACCCGGTAAAGATCACAGACCAGTGCCGAGTGCCGGGTCTCAGCCCGAGGTTCGGTGAGGATCACGGTCGCTCGGGCAGTCGCGGACCGGACGGCGATTCGCCGGCTCAAGAACATACACGTAGCTCAACTAAGATCGCGAATCGGCTCAGGAATGGGCAAAAGTGCTTCTCCTTGCTCTGTGAAAACCTTGTTTTCGATTCCGTGGCGGTTGAGCCTGTTGGCATCTACCGAGGCCGCTAGCATCGCAACTGGTCTTGCACTGTGCTGCCAAGCCAGACCTGGGCATGTGTAACTGCACACGTTGCCGTGGGCTGCGGCATAAGCCTCCGTCCTCGTGCACGTGGCGCTGCGGCTCGCTCGGTTTCTCTCTCCAGGCAGCCAAATCATTGGCCCAAATGACATCCCGTCCAACTCGCGGCGTACTCATCGCCGCCATCCTGTTGTCGACCGTACTGAAGCCGACCCTCGGTCAGAGCGCCACTTCATGCACTGCATTCAGCAGCTGCAGCACTTGCGCCTCAAACTCGGCGTGCGTGTGGTGCCCGGATGGCGGCCCGGTGGGAACCGGAAGCTGCCTGGCCGGTGGTCCGGCGGGCCCATTGGACCGCTCTTCGTGCCCCTCAACCTCGTCGCCAAATAACTGCCTGTTCATCTACGAATCGTGGATGTGTCCTTCGCGATGTGTGGGGCAGAGCGCCATCCCGTGTCTCGAGCGGCCCGACTGCGCCATGTGCACCAGCTTCCCCGGGCCACCCAGCTCTCTGGTGACTTCTTCCCGGCGCGTTGCGTACACCGCGGGCGCCTCCGTGCACGGTGCCTGCGGCTCTCCGGACATCGCTGATGTGTACAACTACCTGTTGCTCAAGGCAGGGGGCAAGTCGCTACCACCCGGCGGCTCCCTCGCGCAGTTCACGGCCTACTACAACTGCTCGCGGCCGCCTATTGTCAACCCGCAAGCCGGCTCACTGACCGGGTCGCAGGCGGCGCAGCTCCTTGCTGACAATGTGTGCCGCGCTATCACCGACTGCGGCGCGTGCGCGCAGCAGCTCGGGTGCGGGTGGCTCAACGGGACCTGCATGGCTTTCTGGACCCTCGCGAACGGCGACGTCGCCTTCCCGCGCGCCGCCACGTGTGCGGCACCGTGCTCGGCGCTGGTCACTGGCGTGTCGCAGGTGTCGCAGTGCCCGAGCTTCTGTGCCTCCCTCTCCAGCCAGGGCTGCCGCGCCTGGTGAGTGAGCGCCCGCTCCGCGGCATCCTCGCACGCTGCGCCTGCCACAGCGGCATGCGCTGCAGCCTTCGTAGCGACGAGCCCTCGTCTATGCCTGCGGGGCCCGAGACAGATCCCATCCCTCCCTGTCTCACTCCCAACCCCTCCCTCCCTCCCCGTGGCTCTCCGCCACCTGTGCAGCGCCGCCGTGCCCGGCTGCACGTACTGCCACTCGACCTCCACCTGCGGCCAGGCGGGCGGCGCCTTCGCGGCCACCTGCCCGCCCCTCGGCGGCGGCAGCGCGCTCACTGCGTACGGCGGCAGCACGGATCCCGCGGGCGGCTGCGACGCCTTCTGCACCTCCAGCCCCGCGCGGTACGACTGGTGCGTTGGCTGCGGGGGACGCACGGGCGCGCAGGCCGGCTTGCCCCTGGGGTCGCTCCCGCGGCCGCCCCCCACGCTCCGCAGCCTACCTCTGTCTGTCCGTCTGATGAGCGACAGCACGCGCCTCAGGCGCCAGCAGCCCCCTCCGTCCGTCACCTCTCCCTGCACACTCGCCCCTCCACTCCTCTCCTCCCCCTTCCCGCTCTTGCCCTCCCCGCTCTTGCCCTTCTGGCTGTGCCCTGCAGCTACGCGATGGCGGGCACCAGCACGTGCGGCTTCTGCCGCGCGCCGCCCCTCACCGTGTATGGCCTGCGCTCGAGCGCGCTGTGGTTCCCCTCCGGCAGCACCAACGCAGCAGGCATGTACGCGGCTGGAGGCGCAGGCCAGCCCGGCAACGCCACCGGCGCAGCGCCGCTGCCCCCGGGGACTGACGCGACCTTCACCTGCGCCAGCGGCCCCAGCGGCGCCGCTGGCATCTGGGTGCCGCCAGGCTCTCCTGCGCAGTGCAGCGCCCCCTGCGCAGGCTTGAGCCCCGGCGTGTGCCTCGCCACCGACTTCTGCGGCCTGTGCACGGCGGCAGACGGCAGCACCACGTGCCTCCTCGCCGCTGACATTGGGCTCTCCTACGCGGCAGACGGCAGTCGGCCCTCCGCCTGCCCCGCTGCGTCGGGGTGGCAGGGCCCCAACTCCCTCGTCGGCACCAACCTCTCGCGAGCCTACCCCGACTACTGCGCCGCAGCCAGCCCCGCCTGCTCCAGCTGCGTGCAGGGGTCGCTCTACGGCGGCTGCGGGTACTGCAAGTCGTCTGGCACCTGCCTGCCCTCCAACGACGCCAACAACGGCCCCCTGTCCCCTGCAGCGTGCAGCACGGGCACCCCGGCTGGCAACTGGCTGGCCAATGTGCCGGTGTCCACGCCTGGTGCCACCGACCAGTGCCCTGCAGCCGTCAGCTGCACCTCCCGCACCTCTTGCTCGACCTGGTGAGTGAGCGATCCTGCTGTCGCGCAGCCGCTTGCTTGGTGGCGCCGTCCGTGAGCGCGGCAGCAGTGTATGGAGGCGAGACTGCTTTTGTGTCTTATTTTATTTTGTGTTCTCACTTGCTGCATGCCTGTTTCTTGTTCGCCCCGCTGCAGCCTCGCCGCCGGCTCCGGCTGCGGGTGGTGCAGCCCGAGCGCCTCCAACAACTGGCAGGGGGCATGCCAGCCGGCCCTGGTCTTCCAGGCAGCTCCCGGCTTCACGTGCCTCAATACTTTTACCACGGGCTACCGGGGAGCCACCTGTCCTCCGGTCACATGCGCCATGCTGTCAGCACCCACCGGTGTCGACGACGCGAACACGTGCACCCGCTGCCTCGCCCCCTCGCTCGGGGGCTTGTCGCCTGTCGACGGCCCGTGCGGCTACTGCGGCTCCACGGGGCTGTGCTCCGCAGGCAGCGCTGCCGGTGCCGTGAACACTCTGCCCTATGCGCCCTTCTTGCCGACCTGCCCCCTCACCGCCTGGCGCTTCGGGTCCACCAACGTGGCAGCGAGCTGCACGAGTGCGGTCCCTACGACGGTGTGCGGGCAGCTCAGCTGCGGCGCGTGTGCCTCCTCCAAGGTGTGCGCCTGGTGCGGCTCCGCTGGCGCCTGCGTGCCGCTGACGGCGGTGCCCCAGTGCGCGTCTGGCGTGCTGCGAGACCTGAAGTCTGATGCGACGTCTGCGGAGGTCGGCACGGTGCGGCAGTGCCCCGGCTTTTGTGCGAGCCTCATGGACGCCCCCACGTGCATGGCCGTCTCCTCCTGCCTGTGGTGCACCGCCACGCAGCAGTGCCTGCAGGCAGGCTCAAATGGCCCCGTTGACGGCCCTCCCGCCTGCGCAACAGGGTTTCTCCCGCCGACGTCCAACGCCGCCCCTTCGGTGCCCCGCTGGATCGCGGGCTCGACGCCCGGCGGCTTCGGGCTCCTGCCCGGCAACCCGTGCAGTCGGTTCACCAATTGCAGCACCTGCCTCAACGGGATGCTGCCTGGCCAGTACGGCGCCCCAGCAACCGGCTGCGGGTGGTGCCGCAGCGGCTCGAACGGTGGCGGCGCGTGCATCCCCGGCAACGCCACGTTTGGCCCTTACAATACGGCGGGCACGTGTCCCGTGGCTGATTGGTTCCCGGCCAGCTGCTCGGGGCGGTGCGTCGGCAGCAGCCGCTGCGAAAACTCCACAAGCCTCTGGGGATGCGGCTGGTGCGGTGCGGACGGCAAGCCGCGGCCCGGCACGGTTGACGGGCCTGCCAGCGGAGTGTGCAGCGGGCCGTGGACGACCTCGCCCGGCTCCTGCGGGGTCATCAAGGCGACGAGCACGCTGTCCCTCTCCAACACGTTCCTAGGGCCGCCCGGGGCGGCGACGTCCCGCGTCGCCAGCTTCCACCCGCTCGTCAGCCAGTGCGACGCCGTGTGCCTCACCAGCACGAGCATCACCCTGATCAACCGGAACTCGTCGCAGCAGGGCATGGTCTCCGGCTCGATCGCCTTCGGCAGGCGCAGCGTGCCCACGATTCAGGGTTGCACCTGCCGCTCCCTCAGCTCTGTGCCCATGCCCTCGCCTGGCTCCGTGCTGTGGGCCGTTGGGGGCACCGCAGGACCGGCGCTGGCCCTCTCCTCGCTTCCCTCCGACCCCCAGGTCCGCTTCTCATTCTCCCTCACAGCCGACCCCCTGACGCCGGTGCTGCTGGAGACGTGGGGACCAAGCGCCCCCGCGGGCACCCCGACGTACAAGGCCTACTTTGCGGTGCGTTGGCGTGCGCTCTGGGGGGCCTCCGTCGCTGTGCGCGCCGCAGGCTTGGGTGTTGACCCGCCACATCGCCTACACCGCTGCCGGGGACGCGGCGCTGCCTGCAAGGCGCCGATATGGTTGGCCACACTCTTGTTTGAGCTGCGTGCGCGCTGCTGACGCTGTCTCGCAGGCGCAGGGGGCACGCCTCTGCCTTCATCGGCTGCCCTCCCCTCCTTCCCTTCACCACTCACGCATGCTTGCAGGTCCAGGGCTGCTCAAGCGCACTCGGCAGCGCGCTGTGTGCGGGGAGCGCGCGGGTGACTGCATTCAGTGTGCAGTCGACCGCCGCCTCCGACCCGTGCTTCGCGGCCTGCGCCGGCAGCCCAGCGTCGCTGGCCTTCTTCCCCGCAAGCATCGCCGTCGCGCCCGCCGCGGCCGTGCCGTCGAACCCCCTCAGCGGCTGCGTGTGCACGCCGTTCGCCCTCGCGCAGCAGACGTGCGCCTCGCTGCCGTCCAGCTTTGCGGGCAACGCGGCAGTGACGGGCGCAGGAATCAACGCCAGCCTGTCGCTGGGCCTACCAAAGAGCGGGGCGGCTGCGAGCTTGGTCATGAGGGCGGCAGCGTGGTCCGCTGCGGGGGCCCTTGCGGACGCCGGCTCCATCAACCTTCAGGTATGTGGGACGAGGCGATGGCTGGCAGGGCTGTGTGCCGAGTCTGCGCCGCGCTGTGATGACCCCACGGCTGAGCTGTGGCGGACCGCTGGCGCAGGCGCCACTACGCTGCTCCTCCTTCTGTGCTTGACGTTGCTCTCCTCACTCTGCAGGTGTCGGCGTGCGGCGGAAGCGTGTGCCCTGTCGCCGCCACGAGCACCGACTGCGGCACCGCCGCGCCCTGCCCCGCTGCAACTGCCACTCCCACGCCCATGCCGACCTGGGCGCCAGCTGGCGTCTCCGTCGCGCTTGCAGGCATGTCGCTGACAGCTGCAGTGGACGACTGCGCGTACGCCTGCCTGCAGGGCGGCTACAGCATCCTCAGCAGCGTGGCCTCTGCAGCGGTGCAGCTGCTGCCCGTGGCAGCGATGCCCTACCCGTCCTGCACCTGCCCCATTCTCTCCGCACCCAGCATGTCCGCTGCCGGCACGATTTCGGGCACCTTCTCCGGGGCGCAGGGCTCATATTCCTTCACCGCGTCCGTCGAGGCCGCCAACAGGGTGACTCTGTCCCTCATGACGGCAGCGGGGGCGGCCCTCGGGGCTGCCACCTACGACGCAGCGGGCTGCGTGCCCTCGACGATCGCCTTCTGCGGCGTCGCTGCGGCTGGCGGGAGCGCAGGCGGGGGCGGCGGCGGCCTCCCCGGCGCGTCTGCCACGCCCTCTCCCGGCGCGGCTGCGGGCTCTGGCGGCGGAGGCAGCGCGGGCGTCCCGGGCGCCTCCGGCATCTCGGGCGGTGCCGTCGCAGGCATCGTCATCGGGCTGCTGCTCGCTGCTGCGGCCGTGGTCGGCGCGGTCTCCCTCGTCAAGAAGCGCGCTGGTGCTGGGCGGCCGAGCAACGGCAAGCGCTCCAGCGCGGCGTCGCAGGCCCGCGTCAAGCAACTGGAGGCCACCAACGTGGCCAACCCCATGCGCACCAGCAACTCAGGCGGCGGCGGCGGCGCCAAGGCCAGCTTCGCGGCGCAGCCCAGGGGCGCGGCTGTGTAGTCAACGGGCACGACTCCTCGTCGCCCGTAACACGGGCGATGCGTGTGTGGTTGCGGCGCTGACAAGCGCGTCCTGTAAACCCGGGCGGGGGCATCATTCTCAGCGCCGATCACCGTCAATCCCCCTGTCTCTGCTGTTTTTCGTGCGCATGCGCTCACATCCTTTGGCGCTATCGACAGGTGCGACACAAGCGAGGCGCTATTTCTACAGCGGAGCGGAGCGTACGGATCCGTCGAGATTTCCAACGCATCTCGGAGCTCCCAGTTCCGTGATGCGAGTGCGGCGAGGCCTGACCACTGGGCGGGTGTGCTGGCCGAGACAATGCGCTACCGACGATCCGCGATGGCGCAGGTGCCGCGGGGCGTGGTTGAGCTCAGGCCCACGTTGTTGCTGACAGGCGAGCGCGCTCGACCACAAGGCTGCCGTGTTGATTGTATGCATTCATGTGTTTGTGTGGGTATGGTGGCTGTAACGGCCGGTCTTCCGTGTGGCGTCTTTGACGCATGTGCGTCTCGTGCGGCGGGTTACCTGCAACATTGCGACATTGCGCCATTGAAGTCCTTTGCCATTTGTGAACGGTGCAGGCTTGGCATCTGCACAGCGCTTGAGCCTCAGGGTCGTGTTGCGTTCGACAGGCAGCTCCGACATTATAGGTGGTGTGGATCTCACAAAGTTCGGCGACGTCGTTCCCGAAACAAAAGGCAGTTTTCGATGTTGCTCGTGAGATCCGGTGGCCGAACTGAGTCGGCGAACTCACCAAACTTCCTCAGACGGACGGAAGGAGTGGCTTTTTGCAAAGTCGATTCGCTCCTTGCCGAGTCCGTGTGTGGGCGGGCTACCCCAACGAACTGCGAGTGCATGCCGCATCCTTTGGGGCTCAGCGTTGGGTTGGGCTCCTGTATTCTGTGAAACCGAACTTCGTTGTGCATCGCCTCGAACCCGAGGCTCATCATGTCTCCGCCGTCGGAGTGAAGGCGCGCACGCCAATCTGACCAACCGCGAATATGGCGCGCATTGCGGTGCTTTTTGTCGTGGCCTGGCTGGCCGCGCACGTGGGCAGCAGTGCATCGGCGGCCTCTGCTTCAGGTGAGCAGGCGGCGCTTTCAAAACGAGTTTTGCAAGACGTGCTCATTGGGCTGGGCCGCGTTCGGACGCGAAAAGGGGTTTGCCGTGCTCTGCATCCCATGCGCAGTTGGTCCTCACCAGCATGCGGATGGGTGGGCATTGTTGCCACTTGTGTGGATGGTGTTGGTTTCAAAGCGCCGACCCTCTGCCAAGTTTTGCGTTGCGAATTTTTCTCCCGCCTCGGTTGCAGGCGACGCAGCGTCCCTGCTTCAATCGGGGGAGGGCAGCTTTGATCCGGAGCAGCAGCAGTTCGAACAGGAGTTCGATCTCGTTTTCCGCGATGCCGCACCTGGCGCTGACCCAGCCGCGCACGCTCAGCAGCAGCAGCAGTCCCGCCGTGACGAGGAGGAGGTGCCGTCGCAGCTTGCGGCGGACCTCGCTGCGGGCGCTCACTTTGCGGACGCCTCCCTCGCTGAGGGCGCGGAGGCCCTCTCCAGCGCCGAGGCCGAGCTGGACTCAGCCAAGCCGAGGCGAAGGCAGCAGCCGCGTCCGAAGCAGCAGCAGCGCCAAAACGCCACAACCAGCGCTTCCCCCAAGGCCACTGCCCGGCGGGCCGAGGGAGCGAGTGCGACGGTCACTGCCGCCGCCGCCACCGCCAAGCCGGTAGCTAGCGCCGCCGCCACCGCCGGCGCTGCTGCCTCCAGCGCCAGCAAGGCGCCCGTCGCTGCCACCGCGGCAGCCTCCCACCCCGCTGCAGCGAGTGCTGCAGCGGGCGCGGCGGCATCTCCCGGGGCTGCGGGTGCTGGCAGCGCCAAGCCTGCCGCCTCCGGCGCCGCAGCGGCAGCGACGGCGGCCGCACCTGCTGCTGCTGCTACTGCTGCCGGCAGCCCCGGCGCCGCCGCCGCCGCGACTGCCGGGGCCAGCGCCGCGCCCGCTGGCACGGCTGCGGCTGCCGCGGCAGGGTCTGCAGTGCCCCCAGGCTCGTCCGCCGCCCCCCGCAGCTCAGGCGCGGCCGCTGCAGCGACAGCTGCTGCTGCGGCCCCCACCGGTGGCGCTGCGGCTGCGCAAGCCACCGCGGGTGCTGCCGCCGCCGCCACCGCGGGCCCACTGAACCCCACGGCGCTCGCGGCGGCGGCGCGGGCTGTCGGCGCCGCCGCGGCAGGGGCTGCCGCAGGCAACACGGGCGCCCTCGCCGCGCTACTGGCCCAGGGCACGGCGCCTGGCGCCTCGCCTGTCCCCGGCGCCGCTGCGGCCGCGCCCCCCAGCCCCGGCCCCATCCGCGTGCCCGACCTGGGCGCCGTCGCGCAGAGCGCGCCCGGCGCGGCGGCGTACATCGCGGCGCAGGGCGCGACGGAGCGCGCGCTCGTGGCGGCGCAGCGCGTGATGGTGGCGGGCTGGGCGGCGCGCATCGCGGCGGCGGACGGCGAGGCGGCCGCCGCCGTGAAGGTCGCGCGCGAGCTGAAGGAGCAGTACGACCGCAGCAACGCGGGGGTGAAGGCAAAGCTCGCGGAGGCGCGGGCGGCGGTGCGGCGCGCGGAGGAGACGGCGCGCTCCCTCGACGCCGCCGCCCTCAAGCTGAACCAGCACCTCACCAGCACGCAGAGTGGCTCCAAGGCGATCGCCGTCGACGGCGGCGCGCAGGCGGCGAACTCCGCCGCGGAGGCGATCGTGGGCCGCAACAACGCCGCTGCGGTGGGCATCGTGGAGCGCCTGCGGGCGAGCCAGGCCGCCACGTCCGCCGCGCACGCGCTGCGGGTGGCGAACCTGGTGCTGGCGGGCAAGGCCAAGAAGGCGGCGGGGGCGGCAAAGCTGGCGGTGGACAGGCGCGACAACCTGCGCGCCTTCGCCCTGCACTCCATGGACCGCGCCGTGGCGCTCGCGACGCAGCGCCTGCGCGAGGCTGCGGCGCGCAGCCAGCGCGCCGGCCGCGAGCTGTCGCAGCAGCTGCGGCTGGCAGACAAGGCGGCGGCGGACGCGGCGCGCGCGGAGGAGCTCAAGCGCTCCCCCGACGAGGTGACGGCGGCGCTGCAGCACTCCATCGCGCAGGCGGCGGCCGCCAAGTCCCTGCACGACCTGGCCGCCGCGGAGGCGCACGCGGCAATCTTCGCCAAGCGCGTGGCGGACGCGCTGGCGGACGCGGCGCGGCAGCTGCGCGCGCGCCTCGCGGGCGCCGACGCCGCCTCCGCTGCGGCGGGCGAGAGCGCCAAGGCGGCCGACGCCGCGGGCGCGGCGTCCGCCGCGGGCATGCAGCCGCTGAGCCAGTGGGAGGCGCTGACGGGCCCGGGCAGCGAGCTGGCGCGCCTGCGCGACGCCGTGACCTCTGCGCGCGCCCTGGCGCAGGAGGCCGCGGACGCCGCCAACGCCGCCGCGCTCAAGAGCCGCGCCAGCGAGATCGAGGCGCTGGCGGCGCGGGACAAGGCCGCTGCGGCTGCCGCTGCGGGTGCAGCTGCCGCTGCGGGCGCCAAGCCCACCGCCGGCGGCCTGCCCGCGGGCAGCGGCGCCGCCGCGGCCGCCCAGGCCGCCGCGGTGGGCTCCAACGTGCTGGCCCCAGGCGCAGGCGCAGCCCGCACGGTGCCCATCGTGCAGATGCAGCCGCTGGTGCCCGCGCCCCCCGCTCCTGTGGACGCCTCCCTCGACTTCGCGACCCTCGTGAGCACGGCCGCGGACAGGGAGGCGCTGCAGGTGCCTGTGGTGGTGGGCACGACCACACTCGCCGCAGCACCCGCCCCCGCCCCGGCTGCAGGCGCTGCCGCAGCGACGACGGGCGCCAAGCCCGCTGCGCCTGCTGGTGCTGCGCCTGCTGGCGCCGCCCCTGCAGCAGCAGCTGCAGTGGCCGCAGCCGCCGCGCGCTTCCGCGCCGCCTCCTCCTCCGCCGGCCTGCTGCTCGCGGAGACGGAGGAGAACGGCTTCCTCTCCACCGCCGACCTGCTGCACGCGCGCGCCCTGCGCTCCGCCGCCTCCGCGAGCGGCGAGGGCGGCACCTCCCTCGGGGCTCTGGCCGGCCTCGCCTCCGCCTCCGACGCCGACAGCGCTGTGCCGTCCCTGCCCGACCTGGAGAGCCTCGGGGCCTCTGCCCTCTCGCTGCTGGAGGTGTCTGAGCGCCTGGTGGCGCACGCGGGCGGGGCGGGCGAGGGCGCAGACGGCGAGGCAGGCGACGCGGACGCAGATGTGCTTGCGTCCCTGCGAGAGGCCTCCTTCGCCGCTGAGGCGCTGGGGCAGGAGGCGGGTGAGGCCGCAGAGGACGGCCCGGCCGCACCTGCTGCCGCTGCACCTGCTGCTGCCGCACCTGCTGCCGCCGCACCTGCTGCTGCCGCACCTGCTGCCGCCGCACCTGCTGCCGCCGCACCTGCTGCTGCCGCCGCCGCACCTGCTGCTGCCCCCGCCGCTGCCGCCGCCTCCAGCAAGCCTGCTGCCGCTCCGGCGGCTGCTGCAGCGTCGCCTGCCGCCGCTGCGTCCCCCGCTGCCGTCGCCCAGAAGCCCGCAGCCGCCGCTGCGCCTGCGCCTGCCGCCGGCGGCTTCGTTGACCCGGTGCAGCGCGGCCTGGCGGCCCTCTCCGGCACCATCGGCAGCATCGCAGACGGCAGCGGCTTCGGCAAGGTGGACGGGGCCACCGCCAAGGTGGTCAAGGCCATCGTGCCCGCGGGCGCGCTGCAGGGCGCTGCGGGCGCGGGGGGCGTGATCATCGCGGGGCCCGCCAAGGGCACCGCGCCTGCCCCCGCCAAGCCCTCCGTTGCGAGCACCCGCCTCGGCACCAGCAGCGGCAACGGCTCGCCCGTCGTCAAGTCGGTCAAGGTATGCGCCTCCGCTAACGGCATCAAGGGCAGCGCAGACGCGGCGTTCGGCGCGGCGGAGAAGGCGCTCGGGGACGCGGACGCTGCCGCGTGCGGCGCGACGCCCGGCGACGGCACTGACACGACGTACCTGAAGGCTGAGGTGGACCTGCACCCCGCGGTGCTGGCGGACAAGGAGGCGGCGGCCATCCGCGCCAAGGTGGGCGCGCTGGCGGGCTCCAAGGCCGCCATGAAGTACGCCGCGCAGTACGTGGGGGACCGCTACATCGTGGTGGCGGCGCAGCTGGGCGCCGCCGTGGGCGCCAAGGCGGGCGCGCTGGCCCGCTTCAACGCCTCCGCCGCCTCCGCGCCCTCCGCTGCCTCCCCCGGCGGCAAGAAGCCCATGTCCCCCGACCAGCAGAAGCAGGAGGACCTGCGCACCGCCGCGGAGTCGGGCGCGAAGGGCGCCATCGACGCGATTGAGTCGTACCTGCGGGATGCGGGGCTGCCCGTGCCCGAGGCTGCAGGCGCAACACCCGCCGCTGCCGCTGCTGCCGCGAGCAAGGCGCCTGCCGCGCCGCCTGCCGCCAGCAGCAGCAAGCCAGCCGCAGCGTCCCCGGCAGGCAAGCCCGCCGCAAGCGCGGGCGCTGCCGCTACCGCGTCCGCCGCTGCTGCTGCAGCGCCCAGCACGGGTGCTGCGGCGACCGCCTCCGCTGGTGCCGCTGCCAGCAGTGGTGCCGCTGCCGCTCCCGCGGCTGCAGCTGCCTCCGCCGCGCCCGCAGCCGCCTCTTCTGCGCCCGCAGCTGCCGCCAGCCCCGCTGCCGCCGCCGCTGCCTCCCCCGCCAGCGTGCCCGCCACCCTCCTCATCGAGCTGGACGTGCAGGCCGTGGCAGGGCACGTGGTGGCGGCAGCCGCGGGGCGCGCGGAGGCCGCTGCGGCAGCGGGCGCCGCCCTGCAGGCGCAGGTGCAGGCCGCTGCGGCCGCGGGTGCGACCCTCGGCACCGGCCTGCTCAGCGGGCTCGAGACCGCCGCAGGTGTTGCATCCGCCATCGCCCGGGCCGACGCCGACGCCGCCGCGCTCGCGCCGCTGCGAGACTTCGCCTCCGTCCGGGCGGGCCTGGCGTCGCAGGCCGCCGCCATCACCCGCGGCTTTGACGCTCTGGAGCAGCAGGTGGACGACCACGCCGCAGCGCTGGAGGCGGACGTGGGCCACCTGATGCTGGGGCAGCACGCTGACGGGGATGCAGAGGAGGCGGAGGAGGGAGCGGCTGCAGCAGCGGCCCCTGACGCCGCTCGCTTCGCCGACGCCGCCGCAGCGGGCGGCCGCACCGCCGCTGACCGCGCCTCCCTCACCGACCGCAAGCGCTCTGCCGCTGCCGGCAGCAGCGGCGGCGCCTCCTCCCTCTCCGCCGCCGCGCTGGACGCCTCCGCGGGCCTGCGGGCTCGCTTCGAGTCCATCCTGCAGCAGCACGGCGCGGCGATGGCGGGCATCCTGGCCACGGCGCAGACGGACGCGGCAGGCGCAGCGGCGAACGCGGCGCGGGCGAAGGCGGAGGCCGCTGCCGCCGCAGCTGCAGCGTCTGCAGCGGGCGGCGACGCCCCTGCGGCTGCGGCCTCCGGTGAGCAGGCCGCGGCGCAGAGCGAGGCCGGCGAGGCCGCGGAGGTGCCCGCGGAGGCGGCTGCGGAGGGCGAGGCAGACGGGCAGTGGGGCGGCAAGTACGCCGGCCCGAAGGATGCAAGCGCCATGGACCGCGCCCCCGACTTTCCCCTCCCCTCCCTCGCGCCCTCCCCCTCCGTGAGCGCCAAGCCGGCGGCCCCCGCTGCTGCCGCCGCTGCCACCAACGGCACGGCGCCTGTCGTTGCGGGCAACGCGACCGTGGGCAACGCTACCGCCGCAGCCGGCGGCAACGGCACCGCCCTCTCCGCCGCCGCCGCCCTCGCCCGCAAGATCGCAGCGGACCCAGGCGTGAAGCAGGCCATCCTCGCGGCGGTGCAGAAGGCTGCGGGCGGCAACGCCACCGTGCTGGGCGCTCCTGGCAACGCGACGGCTGCAGCGGCGGGCAACGCGACGAAGCCTGGGGCGTCCCCCGCTGCCGCCGCCACGGCTGCAGCAGCGCAGGCGAGCCCATCAGCGGGCGCTGCGCAGGCGTCCCCCGCTGCCGGCGCCAGCCCCTCCGCTGGCGCAGCGGCAGCCAAGCCTGCCGCCGCATCTCCGGCCGCTGCTGCCTCCGGCGCGGCGGCGAAGCCCTCCGCCTCTGCTGGCAAGAGCAAACCGGGCGCTGCCGGCGCCACTCCCGCCGCAGGCGCCGCCAAGGCAAGCCCCACTGCGGGCGCGACGGGCGCGGCAGCCACAGCAGGCTCCAAGAAAGCATCAGCCACTGTTGGCGCAGCCAAGGCCACCGCGGGCGCTGGCGCGGCGGCCAGCAAGGGCGCTGCTAAGGCCGCAGGCGCAGCCGGTGCAGGCACAGCCGGTGCAGGCGCAGGTGCCGCCGCGCCCGCTCCTGCGGCCGCTGTCGCCGCCCCGCCCTCCGCCTCCCCCGGCCCCATCGTCCCCGCGGTGGCCGTGGGCATCAACGCAGACGTGACGCCGCCCCCCGGGGACGGCACGGGCCGCGAGCGCACCGCCCTCAAGGTGAAGGTGGGCGAGGGCGCGCCCTTCCAGCTGGAGGTGCTGCCCGGCGCAGCGGGGCACGACGTGGCAATCGCCATCAACGACGCGCCGCCGCAGGCCAAGGCTCAGGCGCCGCCTGCAGCAGCAGCCAAGCCGGCAGCCGCCGTCAGTTCTGCCGCAGCAGCCAAGCCGGCGGCCGCCGCGGGCTCCGTTGCGGCCAAGGCCGCTGTGTCCAAGGCACCCGCGGGCTCCGTTGCCGCACAGGCGAGCCCGAGCGTGGGCGCAGCCGCCAGCAAGGCTCCCGCGGCCTCCAGCGGTGCAGCAGCTGCTTCCACCGCAGCGACCGGCAAGCCCGCTGCCAGCGGCGCGGCCCCCAAGGCAGCCGCTTCGGGCAAGCCCGCAGCGCCCGGCAAGGCGGCTCCCGCAGCTGCCGCGGTCAGCGGAAAACCCGCGTTAACCGCCGCCGCAGCGAAGCCGGTCCCGCCGGCCGCTGCGCCCGCCGCAGCGCCTGCCGCCCCCGACGCGGACATCAGCATCAGCCACCGCGGCAGCGCCTCCATCTACGTGCAGCGCGCTGCTGCGCCCTCGGCCTCGCCCTCGCGCGCGCCTGCGGTGCAGCCGGACCTGCTTGTCATCCGGGAGCGACGGACGGTGGCCGTGCCCGTGGCAGTGCCCGTTGCGGTGCCCGTGGCCGTCGCGGTGCAGCGCCCGCGCAGCGCCAGCACGGAGGGCGCGGAGGAGTGGCAGGAGATCGCGCCCGAGCAGGTGCTGTGCAGCGACGACGACGCGGCGTGCCTGCGCAAGCGCGCGCAGCACGCGAGCCTCACGCGCCGCATCGCGGATACGGAGGCGGCCATCCAGCACCTGCTGGGGGCGCCCGCGGGCGACGAGGCGGCGGAGCGGCGCGCAGTGGCCCTCGTGTCTGGCCGTCTGTCTGCAGCCTCCTCGCGCCGCCTGCGTGGCGTGGGTGCGGTGCTGCTGCCGGGCGCGCGCTTCTCTGCCGAGCAGGGGAGCGCGGCTGCCGCAGAGGGCCAGGCGGAGCAGACCCAGGCGCAGGAGGGAGCGGAGCAGAAGCAGGTGGAAGAGAAGCAGGCAGCGCAGGCGCCCGCTGCAGCAGCAGCGGGTGGTGACTTGGGTGACCTGACGCAGCTCGCAGACGCAGCCCTGCTGAGCGCGGGGCAGGCGGTGGAGGGCGACGAGGCGGCAGAGGCGGCCTCCTCCTCCGCCTCCACCCACCGCGCCCACAGCAGCAGCAGCAACGCTGAGCGGGAGCAGGCGAGCACGGCCTCAGGCGAGGTGACCGCTGAGGTGGACTACTCGTGAAGGGGCGCGCGAGCAGCGCGAGGATGGCATGTGGCCTCATTGAATCAACAACGCAGATGACACCTTTGGTCGTTCAGACAGCTGTGCAATGCGCAATGAGTGATGCACCTGGTTTTTGTTTTTCGACGTCGCATGTCTCTTCAAACTCGTTGATTGAATCGTGACGAATCATCAGCGACTGGCGAGTTGCAGCGATAGCACAGAGGGCCATGGCCAGGCACCACCGGATCCCAGTAAAAGATGGTCGACCGTTGCCAGCATCATGATCAAATTTCAAGACCACAGGCAATGCCTGAGATGCGATCGTGCTGCTGTCCGGTAGCTACCGATACAGCCCGAACTTGGCGACGCTCGCAGCTGAATTCATCGAAGCTGCCAGTAGCTACTAGGATGCCAAGCACATGTTGTGCCCAGCCGCCGTCAGATCTGGATGGCGGATGCCGTGCGTATCCCCTGGCACGAGGGCACCGCCAGCCTGCTCTAGCTTGTACCTGCGCTCCCGCCGAAGAGGCTGCCGAGGCCACCCACGAGTCGCGTCCCAGCGCCTGCTAGCGCTGCCCGCACGCCACCGGCGATGCTAGCGGCGGCGGGGCGGTCGACGCCTGACCACTCGCGTCGCCAAAGCAGAGCCCTGTCCGTGAACGCCCGGAGCGACGCAGGCGTCTCGGGCAGCCAGCCCTGCTCCAGCGCTGCCCCATGGTCCAGCTCGAGGGCCCCCAGCATCGCAGTGGGAACGGCAACGCTGTAATCCAGGGCCAGGTCCGACTTCCAGCTCCCTGAGTGGTTTCTAAGAAACCAGGTCACTGGCGTGAGCACAGGCGGGATCCAGCGCGACCGTGTGTCGGCCGCATCCGCCGCCGCCGAGCCTGCGCCTGCAGCTGCCCGCGGAAGCACTTCAACGTCGCCAACGTGGATCAGGCACCACACGCCCCTCGGCAGTGCGGAGCTCGCCAGAGGCTCGAGCGCATCAGTGTTGCTGCCTGGAGGGGCCTCCGAGCTAAGCGACAGCCCGCGGGTGAGCAAGCAGTGCAGTCCGTCGCCACGTCGCGCGCGCACGAACAGCGAAAACACCCCAGGACCAACGCTGTGCGTTCCGCCCACGTCGAGCCAGCAGACCGAAGCAAGCTGCCAGTGTTCGGGGAACGGGCTACTATCCGATGGCGCTGAGAACTGCCGTCGCCAGTACATACGCTCCTGCCCCCATGTCACGTCGAACTTTCGAGAGGGAACAATTGTGCCTGCCCACTCGTGTCGCATCGCTCCGATCACAGCATCCACTGCTGATGGTGGAGAGGGCCCGGTGGCCTCCTTCGCGACCTCAAATCCTGAGAATCCGAGTGCATCAGCCTTGCACGCCCATAATGCAAGGCTGTGGAACCCCTTCGCGGAGGCGCCAAGCGCGAACACATCAGCACACGTTAAGCACGGCACCACGCCGGACATCAAAACCGGGCGGGGGATTTTGTCGAGCAGCCCCAACGGCTCCGTCAACGCAGCCATGGCAATGAACACGTCAATGTGATGGCCTGTGAGCAGTGCGAGTCGGCAGTGCAGTCAGCAGGAAGTTCTGCCAGGAACGCAGCCCGACTGAGCGACGCGGAGGGCGGGCGCTCGTCAGCATGAACGCAACAAAATCAAGCAGCTGGCGAACCGAAGGCAGAAAACGTAGACGCTGCTGCATCAACGGGAAGGGGGTGATATCGAAAGTCTGCTAAGTCGTACATTCATTCGCCACTTCGTTGCGAGGTGTTGCGCGTTCTATTTGCGGCTCTGCAAGGGCCGAGGTCCAGCCGATTCGCCTGTACATTGCGTGACTCACATGCCGTGCCATTGCCCGAGCTGCATCAACCATGGCAGCAGCCAGCGCCGATGTTTGTGCGCGCTGCGGCCGCGATGAGAGCAATTACGCAGATCAGAATGCGCGGTTGTCTACCAGCAAGAAATGCGGCCACTTCATGTGCCAGGGTTGCTTGCAACAAACTTTTGCTATGTACGGATCAGCAAGGCTCGGCGCACACCGTGGTCACACTACGGTCCGATGCCCGGCACCTGGGTGCGATAAGTCGCTGACGGCCCAAGACTTTGTCCACAAACGACCAGAAGAAGAGGAGTTTGAGCGCGAGAAGGAGATCCGACGCAAACTGTCGCGCGTGTTTAATAAAACGCTCGCTGATTTTGGCGGCGATGCGGCTGCGTACAACAACTATCTCGAGGTGGTGGAGACGTACGTGGCGAACCTGGCTGCTGGCGTTGATGTCGACAAGACCGAGGCGGCCATCAAGGCCTATATGTCCGCCAACCAGAGTGCGATTGCGTTTAACTCGGCTCGACAGGATGCGGCCGCTCGGGAGGCGAACGAGAAGCTGGCGAATGAGGCGGCGGCACGCGCGGAGGCTGCGCGGCGCGCAGCTCTGGAGGAGTCAACGCGACGGGGCACCGTGGAGCGGCTGAAGCGGCAGATGCTGGACGTGCTGCTGGGTGAACAGCGCATTGGGGAGGAGCAGCGAACAGAGCTAAAGGCGCGGCTGCTGGAACTGCAGGCCCGAATCCGTCAGTCGCAGGGGAGCGGTCTCTCGCAAGGCGTCACCATCGCCGGACAATCAGCTTCTTTTTCTGCCCCGTGCCCGCACATTCTCCCTCCAAGATTGGTGACCCCAGCGCCGTCCTCTGCGGACGGCAGGGAGGCGGCGACCGCGTCGGGCTTGGAGTATGCAGAGGCGCTGGCTGACGCCGTGCGAAGGCGGTACCAGCTCGGTCCAGCAGCGGCCTCGCCATGCGCCGCAGGCATGGACGGCATCGATCAGTCCGCCGCAGGTGCAAGCTGTGGCGGTGGCAGCTCTACTGCAGCAGCAAGTGTGCTGGAAGTCGCCCTGGAGACGGAGAGCGTCCGCGTTGCGATGCTGCGGCGCACGGGCGGCATGCTGCTGGATCATGCTGTGCGCTGGGAGGCCGACGAAGCGTGGTCGCAGCTGCAGTGCTGGGCGAGAAGATGACCTTAACTCTCGCACTGAAGGTGCGTTCTCAGCCCGAGTCAGGCGCTCAGTCAGCGTGAGATCTGGTCTCAAGAAACGCAGATGGTTTCATCTTCCATCGAATTTCGACTCAAATCGCGCCCCCCCGATCAGTTGATGCGGCGTCATGTGCTCGTGCTGGAAACGCGGCTCGCGAACAACAGCAACAGCTGCGTCCGGAGCTGAGCCGGTCTGCGACAATTCAAGATCGGTTCGACCTTTCCGGCCGCCCGAAGCCTTGAGGGGCGGCTTGCCCCTTCGATTCGCAAGACTCTTTGGAACGCCGACGTGTTCGAATGAACCGAACAGACTTTGAAGCGCTGCTGCGCTCATTTCCGAAGGTGCGGGACCGGACATACGTGGCGCCTGACTGCGGGCTCTGCCCGGTCGCGGTGCCACAGCGGCCTCAAGCCACTCTGCCACGCCGCACCCAACCAATCGCGACACTGACGACGGAGACAGCTCCTGCAGCTGTACACAGGGCGCCAACTGTCGTATCAGAATTTTGGAGCGGGCTGAACCTGATGTTGGCGGAACAGTTTCCGAAGGACAAAGCGGCACAGCGTGCTGTCGTTGCAGCATTCGAGGAGCTGCACTTCAGCCTGTTGAGAGAAAGCAACCTGGAAGAGGTGGATGAGGTCTGTGGCATGGTTGGCGGTGTGTCTCAATGCGCCGACGGATGACCTCGCTCTGACTGCATCCAGGCGTGCCAGTGAGGCTTGCGCACAGCCATGCAACGGCGCCAGCTTCTGCAAGCGGCACGCCCCGTCGCCGCATCATCGCAACACAGGGCGGACTGTCTCACGACTGCGATGGGAGAGACTCCAAAGCGGCGGGAAGACTTCGGGCGCTGCCCATTGGCGATGGTGACGACTTTGATGCTTAGAGGGGCCCTTCACCAGCGCATTGGCTGCACTTGCATGTCGTGCTGGGATAGTGTGGGCTCATTGGTGACGTGCAAATATGCGATGCACCATCTGAGGCAGACGGCTTTGCCCCGCTGGTTGGCACCGTAAGCGCTCTCCGGAGTGACCCTGTTGGACTTCACTGGGTCATCGGTTCTGACATGCGTCGCTTGCGAGCGCTTGCTGCCGAGCCAGCTTCGCAGCTGCAGCTGCAACGCAGAAGGTCGATGAAACGAGTACTCGTCTCAAGTTGCTACCGCCATGGCTGGTGCGGAGTCGATGCTGCGCCGGAGCCCTCCGCACCCGCCGGACGCATTACTGCAGCGACCTGCCGCCTGCTTCGTCAGCGGCGTCTTCTGGCTCCAGTCAGTGCACTCGCGTGAGGTTAGCTCCTCAACCAAGCCTGGCGACGCGCAGCAGCGCTCGCGTCACCACCCCGCGCTCGCTGGCACCAGCTCACCCGCCGCTCGTCTACCTGACGCGCTTCGGTTGCGTGAGAGCGCTCAATGCTTGACTGCGCGACTGCATCACGGCCGACGCCTCTGGGGCGTCCAATAACTCTACGCTGCCTTCCAGGAGAATTGTGAAACTTGCGCGAGTTCCCGATGTTATGTCGCCGAGCCCCGGGTTGGCAATACCATCTTTTTCGCGGCGCGAAGGGGCGTTTCGCAGCGTTCGTTGGGCTGCAAACTGCAGTGCGTGTGTACGTGTTCGCTTGCACATGTGCCTCTACCCTCTCCATCCTTCCAGCGCGTTGGGCGGCGGACTCCGTCTCCAGTTGTCAAATCCTCGCATATTTTTGACGCCCCGTTCGATTGCTGCGCAACAGTGCGTTGTACGGTGTTTGATGCACTCAGCAAATCGGTTGCATATGCGGGTTCGATGCAGCTGCGCAAGCCCTCGGAATATGACAAATAGCGCGCCATGAACATAGCAACGCACAAAGCTCCCCTGGTATCGTGCCTTGTAGATATTACAGTCCTGACTGCTTCGCGAAGAGTGGCCGATGTGGCAGGCGCTCAGCCTGGACAGCCATCATGGTCCAAGGCATCCAACGACGAACGATTCACGCCGATTCTGTGGCTGTCAACCATATATCGTGTCATCAAAAATTAAATCACGTGCGCTGGCTCAGAGTCGAATCTGTAATGCGCAAGCAGCAGTTCCGACATACTTGAGACCATTGGCATTGGCTCCGAGATAGTAGCGCAGTGACAGCTTCAAAAAGCGATTGGGGCTGCGGTTGTAACAACGGCTTTACGCGTATTCGCGCTGCTGGCGCTCCACCTCGGCGATGTACTCCTGCAACCGATCGCGACGACAAAAGAGAGAACTGGAAAGTCCCGATTGAGCCTGAGGCACCGAACGAATGCAGCAGCCGACGCAAGCGCACAGCGCAGCACCACATACCGTCATCGCTGCGTCCTTGCTCTTGCCCTTGAGGGCGTTCCAGGCGTCCCACTTCGCGTTGGCCTCGAAGTTGAGGAATCCGCCAGGGCGATCGGTGTTCACATCGCCGATCGTGGCCTGCTTGAACAGCCCGTACACCTTCAACTTATCGTCATTGGGCACAGACTTGCCCGCCTTGAACGTCTTGACGCTCTCGGCAGCGGCGTGGAAGCGGGTCTGCAAGCGGAAGACGAGAGATGCGAGGCGTCGCTGGGCCCTGCTTCGGGGTTCGGCACCGAGTTCAACATGCCGCTCGAGTCATGCACACACACCTCGAGGTCGCTGGACATTTTGACACAAGAACTAACAAGGGATGTGCGTGGCAGCTGACGAGTGCGCTGGTGACGGCGATCGCCGTGGTCGGAGCTGCAAAACTCACATCGTGTCCGTCCACCCGACATAAATTCTACCGCATGATTCCCGCAGTTCTCGTGATTTTTGAAGCCTACGAAAAAGAATACCAAAAGCCATTTCCGTTAATACCAACCGAGTCTCGTGGCAGCTCTGAACACAGCGCAGGCAGGCTCGTGGTTTTGTGATCGTCCCGGGCGTACCCTCGCCGGGCGTACCCTGCGAGAGCGTTCGTGCCGATGCGCGCAGGCCCGCGTTTACCTCGAGAGATCTTGCTCCTCTCCGAGACGACTTGATATGGCGGGGCTTGGCCGTGCTGCCGCGGGCGCGAGCAGAAGCTCCGTCCTGTACGTCAGTGGACTGGCATCGACATGTTTGAGCAGGAGGTGAACCTCGTAGCAACTGTGGGGACACTCAAGCGCGAACTGGCGCCGATTCTCGGGGTCGCTCCACCATACTTGCGGCTCTTCCATTCTAACGGAACCAGAAATGGGCCCAGTGGCGAGCCCTTAGTAGCAGATAGGGCACTCTGTGTGGAAGGCCTCCGCGACAGTGATACCGTTTTCGTCGAGGATGTCAGGCTGCCCACAGTCGCTGGTGCGTTCTTCGCACGTCCCTGCCGTCTTATGGAGTCGTGCTCCCGTGCCTGTGCCCGCTCCCGCCCCCGTGCTTGTGCCCCGCTTCCCCGTGCTGCGCGCTCCTGTGAAGCCGTTGTCGTCTTCACCGCGCCTTCTTGCTCGATTTCCCTTCTGCAGGTGCTGGAGGCCCTGCCGCGGCTGGAGCAGGTGCGTTCATCTCGTTGTGTTCTGTGCTGTGTGGCAGTGTTGCCACTCGTGTGTCGTTGTGTGCAGGCTTCGGCTTGCTGTGCACTCGCGCCCTCCGCCGCTGATGCGTGGTCTCCGCAGCAGCCCGAATCGCATTCCCTGTCCCCGTCCCGCCGCCGCTGCGCACCCCGTGATGCCCGCTGTCACCGTCGCTCCGTCCATTCCTCTGCTTGCTTCTCCTTGTCCACCCGCAGCGCTCGAGCAGGCGTGCCGTCGGGCCCCGCTGTAGCAAGTGCGTTGAGATCCGCGTGTGCGCCCGCGCTCTTCCCCGTACTCGTCGTGTTGGTCTGTGTGCGCGGTGACGTGCGTGCCCGCCTTTCGGCCCACTGCTTCATCCTGTGCGGTGCATTGCACCTCTACTTGGCCCTCGGGCGCTTTTGTTGCAGGCGCTACAGTGACCGCCCCACCTGGCACTGCAGACTCTGTAGTCCATTCTGGCCTTGCCAGTGAGGGCGCACGAGCAGGCACGTTCTACGACGCGGAGCTCTTGCCCGGTCATATGCGCCCGTGCTCCGTGCTTCTCACGAGTGCTTGTTCGCCCGCCATTTGTGTTGTGCTGCGCAGGGCGTCGTCAGGGGGTCTTCCCAGCCCTTGGCAGGGTTGTGACGCACGTCTGGGTGGTGGAGTTGTACATCAACGGTAAATGTGGCGTACTTAACGACCTCTGCATCTTGGCGGAGGAGTTAGGGTTTCACGGATTCGCGGTTCGCGTGACCGAGAGCTCTGTTCGCGTGCGGGTCGTTGCGCTGGACGAGGGAAGGATGTATTCGTTCATAGATGCGGTTAATGTCAAGTATGGCGAGTACATCAGCAGGGGCCCAAGTGACGCAGAGTTCCCTGACGCCCCTGTATGGACCAACGACATCGAGGCCGTGGCGTTAGCTCGCAAGCCCTTCTACAGCATGGCGACTCGGACTGATTTCAAATCGCTCGCCCACGTCGCCCATCTATCACAATACAATACAATAAGGACGATGACGTGAAATCCGCGGCCAGGTCGCCGTCGATTTCGTCGCCGCATGGCTCGGGCGCACTGTCACACGTTTCCAGCTAAGTGGCTGGCGTGGACGCTAATACGGCTTTGTGCTTGTCGGCTGCGGAGGCGATGACGGCAATGCAACTTGAAGGGCTTCTCTGCTCGTTCCGCATTGCCAGGAGCTCCGCAGGTTTCGCTTGTGCGACTAGCAGCATTAGCATTGCTGTCGCATTTGACGACGATGCGCTCTCATGAGCCACGATTTCATGAGCGGTTGCGGCGATTCCACCGCGCCCCCGAGTTGAAACTTTCCAACACGGTTACGTCAGACAATGTCTAAGGTGTTTAAAACTCCGAGACCCCCATAGGCAACATCGATCACGGGCATGATCACGTGTCGCGATCGACATACGAGCGCATTAATATTCATTTTACCGGGGACGGCAGTCAATGCTAACACACGTTTGGGAAGGTGCGTAGAGCATGTGGAGGGTAATGCTATTCTTTCGTTGCGTGTGCTCCTTGATCACTGAAGATGCGAACACTAGAGCCTAGGAGGCCTCAGCGAGCTGGGTAAGACCAGCACCGTGGCGGCGCAGCTTGTGGCAGAGAAGCTGCACGCCAAGCTCCACTCCGGCCTGTTCCGGTCCATCAACAGCGAGCAGGACGCACTGCAAGCCTCACGAAGGAGTTCGTGTCCGGCGTGCTGGACGGCAAGGAGCGCTCACTGTTCGGCAGCGGCACGGACAGCGACGCAGCTGCCTTCCCCACGGCGATACCGTGACCAGCAAGCGCACTGCGTGTGGCACGGGCAAGGAGTTCTCGATGTACGCTGCCGACAACGCCCGCTTCTGCATCCAGTGCAAGCTGCGCTTCCGGTAGTACCGCCTGCTGAAGCGGCCTGCACACCTGCTGCCCGACGTGTGGCTGTGCACCAAGTGCGACAAGCAGCTGGACGAGTTTGGCGATCACCCGCACGCCTGCAAGCACCTGAAGGGCGCCCTCGTCACCCGGCACAATGCTCTCCGCGACGACCTGCACGCTGCCGCTCACAGCGCGAAGCAGGTCTGCACGCGGTCTGAAGCCACCATGCTCTCCCTCGGTGCGGTGCCCAAGCCTGAGCTGTCGCACCAAGCCCAGGCCACCCTCAAGATCCCCGAGCACCGCGCAGACGTCGCCATCATCCTTGAGCGCGACTGAGGCGTCAACTTCGCCGACACCCTCATCATCGACGTGACCGTCACCGCAGAAACATCAACCTTAACCCTGGCTGCTGCGGGACCCACGACGAAGGACAAGGAGACCGGCGACGTGACCGCTGGGGACGGGCGCGAGACGGGCAAGGCGGCGGAGGAGAAGGCCAAGTAGAAGACCGACTTCTACTAGTACGCTCAGCTGCACGCTACAACAACCTGCAGAAGGGCAACTTCTTCCCCGTTGTGCTGGAGACGCAGGGTTTCCTGCATGCGCGGGGCAGGCTGCTGCTGTGCAAGATCGCCAGGCTGCAGGCTGAGTACGCCGACGAACGCCGCCGGGCTGCCAAGTATCCTTCGTCGGAATCCCTCGGCTGATCGATATCGAGCGTGTCTCTGCGACCCTGCAGTTCGGGAACTCCACCCTCATGATGCGGTACCTGCAGGACTGCCCTCCCCGCTTCTAACGAGGCGGCTGATGGGTGGCAACCCTGCAGTGTATCCGTAGCGTGAGCGGTCGGAGTCTCCCCGATCCCTGCAAGAGTCGCACCCTTTCCAACCCAAAACGGCGCCCGTCACACGGCGTAGCTCGATCCGTGGCCGATTGCATGAACAGAAACCTTTCCTGCACCGCGTGCGTGTGTCCCATGACCGTTGAAGATAGCGAACATTAGAGGTTGGCTCAATCGTTGAAGGTCAATGACGCACGCCTGGCGTGGGCGCAGGAGTACAGTGACTGCTCCGAGCGCACTCCAACGAACGCAGTGAGAAGGGGGCTGCGCTCGGAGTAGTCTCTACTACTAGCGAGCGTCAGCATTGAGCGCCTCTACGCCTGCAAGGCGGTGTTCTGTGGCCTGCGCCCATTCATAACCACAGTCTTTCAAGCGTCAGGCATCAATGTTGGAGCATTCGCGCTGTCTTCGCTGCGATGGAGCCCGTATTGGGGATGCTCTGAACAGGCTGACCCTCATAGCCGGGAATCACGACCTGCTCACACCAGCAACACGAATGGCCCACCGCCATCGAACACTCAGCTTTCACGTTGGTTTCCGACCGACCTCTCTGCCTGATTCGCTACTCGCGACGGCCCAGCGCATTGCAGAGCCCTCAGCCTGCCGGCGCTCGCTGCCATCTTGACAGGTGACGATGGGTAGAGAGTGCGAGCGCTCCAGCAGCGCAGACTCAAAAAAAAACTGGGTCGCGCGGACCAGTGCAGCAACGCCCTCGCTGCACTGCGCTCAGGCGGACGTGATGGGCGCCCCTCAAGCGAGGTGCTCAACAGATATCGAAGGCAGCTTGGAAGGCATTGCATGAAGCACCAAGCTCGCTGCACCTCAAACCTCAAATGCAGCTTCCGGCGGTGAAGTGCAATGCCCAGTGTTGCTAGAGCGGTCAATAGCCCTCAGATTGCCCGACAGCAGTGGTGCATCCGGACATCAGCTCGCAGGACTCACAACGTCGTGTCCGTCAAAATAGCCCTCAAGCACATCAACAGTCACTCCGTCAACGGGCATATATTGCACAGTGTCAGGCGCGTGCAGAGCCCGCTCCAGCAAACTGTCTGCGTAAGCCGGGGGAGTACCGGCCCGTGTCGAAATCGTGATGTGCGGGAATGTTTTGGTGGACTTCGGAGCTTCTACCAGCAGCACGTCTGCCTTGTTGTCCCAGATCCGAGCCAGGACGTTCAGCGCAGTGGCAAGCCCTGGGGTGATGGCAGCAACGTCACCGCGCGAGGGTTGAAATCGGATGGTGCAATGGTGCCCGTAATGGACCGCATGCTTCGGAGGAAAGCGCACCAACAGCTCAGCGGAGTCTTTGACCATATATGCGGTGTAGATCACAGGCATCACTATGGCAGGCCATGTGCGCCGATAGCGACACCTTCGACAAGATTGCAGATGCAGATGCGATGGCTAACCGCAGCTGCGGAGAAGTGATGGAAACGATTCGCTTGCTCAAAGTCTCCTTTGACCTTACGGCTGCCGTGGCATTGCATCCGATCGTTGGTGAGGCGCCTCGGCGGGCTAATTTTGGCGGCTCAACTGCAGTCGGCATAGGCAGATGAATGTTCCGCTGTCGGCAAAGCCACAATGGGTAACCGCATGACAAGATCCACCATTGCGCATATCAGGCAGCTTTACAGTCGCAGTATGCTGCATAGAGCAATATTTACCGGCTGGCGACCTTTGACATCACGGTGTGCATCCGGGCGACTTCAAGTTCAACACGTTGCCGAGCGGGCGCGCTGTAATGAGATGGCCTCAACCTGCGTGCCCCTCACAAAGCGCAGACTGCGTGGCGTATGCTGCGACATGGACGGAACATTGACTTGCACTGGTGCCATCGATTTCGCAGCGATGCGGCGGAGATGCGCGGTCCCGCCCGGTAGTGACATCCTCGCGCACGTGCACTCTCAACCGGAGCCGCTGCGAGCTGAATACGAGGCCATTCTAATCGAGGAGGAAGAAGCAGGCCTCGCGCGCATGGTGCTGCGAGAGGATTGCAAGGAATTCATCGACGGGCTGAAAGCGCGTTCGCTGCATCGCGCCCTCCTCACGCGAAACAACGAAGCAGCCATGCACCGCACCACGGTACTGCTGGAAGACGCGGAAGCCTTCAACATCATGCTATCGCGCTCTTTCGAGCCCGTCAAGCCGCACCCCGCGGCGCTGCACCACATCTGCGAGCGGTGGAACTGCCACCCAGGCGAGGTGCTTATGATCGGAGACGCGCACGATGACGTGCAGTGCGCGCTGGCGGCTGGCAGCGTCGCCGTCCTGATCGGCGAGCCCGGGGACGCCACGTACGAGCGGGCGCGGCCCCACGCCCACTACACCGTGCGCTCCCTGGTGCAACTGCTGAACCTGATCGACGCGCTCAACGGAGACGCAGACGAGGCCGCCGGCGGAGGGGCTGCAAGCGCGGCCGGCGTTCTAGCGTTAGACCCGCCAAGCGTGGAGAGGGCTACAGTTGCTTCAGGCATCGGCATCGCTGCAGAGCCCCCTTCAAGCTGATGCGAGCCAACAGCAGATCAACACTCGTTCACCAGATCGCCACACGCGAATCGTTCTCACGCCATGCACGTGCTGATTGGGAAAACGCTATCATCTGCGGCCCCAATCGCGTCTGTCGTCGTCAGTCCGTCTGTAATAGTCCTCGCGGCCGCCTGCCGCGCCGCCACCACTCAATCGATCACTGCCAGGAGCACCAGTGCGGTCGGTGTCCCGGCGGGAGCAGTCGTCACCGCCGTAGCCGCCTCTGCTCCCAAGCCGGTCGCGATCTCTACTGCGACTGCGGTCGCGCCGGCCATCCCGGTCTCTCTCCCTGCCAGCAGCTGCATCGTCATAGCTGTATCGCCCCTCGTCATGCCCGGCGCCTGCTCGGTCGCGGGCCCCATCACCGCCACCCGTGCTACCAGCGGTTGCGTGAGCGCCTGCCGTTGCAGATGTGCCTCCGCCTGCGCGGTACTTTTTCTTCTTACGGCCAAAGTCGTCGTACTCGTCGTCAGAGCCACCGCCGCCGTCGTCGCCCGCCCGCCGGCTGCTCACGCGATCCTGACGCTCCAAGAAACCGCCGCCCAATCCAGTTCGGTCGCCCAGGTCCGCCGGTTTTTTTATGCCACATTTGTGGCACGCGTCGCGCTTGCCCCAGTTGACGTTGAGACAAGAGGCGCAAGTCCAGTCACGAGCCATGAAAGAAGTTCGACTGCCACCGCTCCCTCCTCCTCCGCCGCCGCCGCCATATCCGCCGCTACCACCACCACCGCCATAGCCGCTACGCTGGTCGGGGCGGCTTGCTGGGCCACCAGCGGCAGCGTAGTGGGCACCCGGGACGACACCGGCAGGTGGAGGTCGCGGACCTGGGGCCAGCGGCCCAACCGTCGCCGCAATCCCGCGGCCGCCTCCGCGCCCCGCGCCGATGATGCCCTCTCGAGGTTTACCGCATTTGCTGCATTCAACCTTGCGGGCGAAGTTCGTCTGCCCGCAAGGGCAGTCCCAATCGTTTTGCATCCACGCGATGCGACGACGTTGTGACAATGCTTCGTATGTGCAGGTTCAAACGGGACCCAAGCTGAAGGGCTGCCACCGGTATCAAGCCAGTAGCGGCTGGCCGTGTATCCTCTCGCGAGCTTGCGTTTTGGACGTCGCATCCCGAATCACTTGAAGGGTTTCATACGCCACTTTGACGACTTGTTGCCAAGTTGTTGGTTCGAATGATTTGCGCGGAGTGCAAGCTGATTAGTTTGTGTTTGAATGGTCTTGCACTTGGCACGCAGCGTTTTCTCGCTGGATATCGTTCGATGCAACATTGCCTGTCAACAAACAGCGGCCTGCTGCAGCGGAACGCAGCTCTCGAGTCTCAACGTGCGGAAGTGCGGAGCTGGCAGCAGTGAAGCTCCCACTTGTCGCTAGTTCGACACCGTGAGCAACCTTCCACGTAATCTGAGGGCCCGCCGCAACTCAGCGGCTTCGCCAGGTACGGGCTGTACAACAACCATGTCCCGACGGAAGCCAGTCGGCCACTTGCTACCAGGAGGAGTCTGCAAGGCCAGTCACTAGTCACTCGGAGTTCACTTGGCCAGCGGCTCAGATCACTGCTTTGATGAAGACGCGCGCCCACATACTGTCGCGGCGGCCGTGGCGTGCTTTGAGGATCTACTCCTCCTCCGCGGGTGCGGGCGGCGCGAGGGCCACCATCGTGAAGCGCAGCTCCCCGGGGTCGCGGTCCATGTACGCCTGCACGACCTTCACGGCGTCCTGCAGGGCGCGCGGGTGCGAACACACCGAGCGGGGGAAAGGGGTTGGGCAGGCCAGTGGGTACAGATGCGCTGCGACTCTGCGGCCGCACCCCAGCGCATGCCCTGCATGCCTTCCTGCGGCAGCGGCAGGAGTACTGGAGCCTGTCACGCACCTCCAGCAGCGTCTCCTCGGAGGTGGGCCCGTGGTTGATGGGGAACTCCTTGCGCCCGTCCATCTCGTACAGGTGCCCGCCCTTGGCCACGAAGGCGATGAAGTGGTTGTACGTGTCGTCGACCACCTCGGACTGCCCCTGCTGCGCCACCGCCGCGTGCGACTCGTCGATTGAATCGTCCTTCTCCAGCGCCTCCGCGCGCTCCTCTGGCGTCGCCTCCAGCGTCGCCTTCACGAACTTGTCAAAAAAGGAGTCAGGCGCCAGCGCCACCTCGCCGCCCGTGTACGTGCTCAGGTTGGCAACCGCGTGCAAGATGCCGATGGTGCCGCACGCGTTGCCTGCAGCGGGATGGACGGATGTCAGAGCGGAGAGACGTAGCATCGCATTGGCGTGCAGCCAGCACTGCACACGGTGGAGTCTGGGCTGGCGTCTGTCGCGTGTCAGTTCGGTACGGAGCGCGGCACTGCAGCTTGCCTCAACACCCGGCCGCGCTGCTCTGCCGCCTCGCTGCGCACCGATGGTCTGCTTCGAGTAGTACAGCTTGGGGTCGACCGTCTGCCCGGCCTCTCTGATGCGGTCCGCCTCCTCGTGTCGGTACGTCTCGCCCGCGTCCTTGATGGGGTAAAGCATGAGCACCGCCTTCACGGGGCGCGGGATCATGGCCAGTGCCCACTCTTCGGTGGCCATCACCTACGCACGCGAGGCGGAGAGGGAGACGGGAAAACCGGTTGCGTCGAATGCGGAACCGCTCTAACGTGGAGGTTTGTCGGCATACCAGCGATCGTGTTGGACACGGGTAAGACGTCGCAAGCAGGCGGCTGCAATCGCATCTTCGTGGGTCAGAAGCCTCTGCTCACATCGTGAAACTGGAACTTGTCAGTCGGGAATCCTAGCTTTTCTGCATAGGCATTCATAACCTGCATTGGGGCAGAGCATTGACACAACCTTGGGACTCTCGGGGACGCATCCTTGACCGAGACCCGAGCTTCGAAAGGTGACAGGAGGCGGAGAGCTGGGGCGTGAACAACGTCAAGGCCTGCAAAACTCACCTCTGGATTCGACTCCACAGGCAGCCAATTCTTTTCGGAGCTGGGTGCTGCCGCTGCCGCCATGCTAGGGTAAGTGCGGAATGCTTCAGAAGAAGGGGCTCGACTACAGACAAAAAGTGAGAGCGCTGACGTTGTTAGAGAAACTGCGTGTTCAAACAGCAGTGTATGTTGCCACTCTGACGCGAGCTGCGAGAACAGTGCCGCGACACCACGCGTGAGTCGTGAAAAGCCGTTGGGGGCTGACGGGTGAGGCCCGGGATCGGGTCCCGGGCCTTTGTGCTTACGCGCAGGCGTGATGCAGAGTTCATTGCTGAGTCTCGCCTGTCCGTCCGCCGGACCACTCGCGCTCGAGAGCTGCACCAGATGCTGGAGCCCAGCGTGCTGGACGTTTACAGCCCACTGGTTGCTAGCGAGCTGGGCTGGCACCGTCACGGTGACTCACTCGGCCCAGGCAGACATCCGATGCGTCATGTACGCCACCTGCCAGTGGGACGAGCCACTGGCAGGCGCTGCTCGTCCCACTGGCAGGCGCTGACGCCCTGGACGCTGCACGGGAGGAGGAGACAGCTGAGG
>Ga0208629_100142_pt1 | contig 35661 bp, 32 predicted proteins | sample LakWasMet19_HOW5_2_FD_183865 | JGI IMG/M metagenome (GOLD analysis project Ga0208629, IMG submission 183865) | Freshwater sediment methanotrophic microbial communities from Lake Washington under simulated oxygen tension - Sediment Metagenome... | ecosystem: Environmental > Aquatic > Freshwater >... | reverse complement strand
ACAGCGTTGTGGCTGCCAGCGCCCATTGAGGATTATCAAATAACTCGTTATAGGCGACCAGATACATTTGGGTCGGCTCATGAGCATGCTGAGGGCTGATGCCGTGGCGTATCGCCAAATGCGCCAACAACGCCCCCGCTATTTGCCGGATCATCCCGAATATGATCCAACCGGGCCCTGCGACCAGTAGCGCCGTCCACCAACGTAGCCTGTTAGCTTTGGTTTTATCGGGCATAAAGCGCAAAAAATCCACCTGTTCGCCGATCTGGGCCACCATAGAAAACGCCACAGTTGCCGCGGTGCCGAACATCAACCAATCAAATCCCTGGCCGCTTCCGGCAATCCAGAAATAGGTTGTTAAAGTCGGTATCGCTTCCGGTTCGTGCATTGCCACCGCGACATAAGGCGCGATGAGCAGCAACAGCCAAAGCGGTTGGGTCCATAACTGCATGCGGCTGATAGTGGTGATGCCAAAAGTCACCAACGGCACCACTATTATCGCGCTGACGACATGGGCAATCGTCAGCGGAATATGGAAATACAACTCGATAGCCAGCGACATAATCGAGGCCTCCAGCGCAAACAGCGTGAAGGTAAATGACGCGTAAATCAGTGAAGTGATCGTTGAGCCGATGTAGCCAAACCCGGCGCTGCGGGTCAGTAAATCGATGTCGATATGGTAGCGGGCCGCGTAATAACTGATCGGCAGACTGGTGATAAAAATCACGATGCCGACAATCAGAATCGCCCAAAAGGCATTGGTAAAGCCGTAATTGATCGACAAAAAACCGCCGATGGCTTCCAGCACCAGAAACGACGTAGAACCAAACGCGGTATTGGCCACTTCAAATTCCGACCATTTACGAAAACTGCGCGGCGCATAACGCAAGGCGTAATCTTCCATGGTTTCATTGGCCACCAGCGCATTGTAGTCGCGGCGGATTTTGGCAATATTTTGATGGATGGTTTTCATTTTTTATTTGTGTCGCTGCTGCGACGGGTTATTTAAATCGGGTTCTCGAAAAACGCCTCTAACTTTATCCCGTCATACAGCGCAATGCTGGAAACATTTCCAGTCTGTTGTTATCCATGGCTCCTATTCATAATTTTGAGAACCGATGCGAAGAAGCCCTTCGTATTCCTGGTTGTGACAATTTAATACAACATGTGGGCTTTTATTAAACCGCTTTAATCGTATCCGTTTTACCGATTGTATAAATTATTTATTAACGCCTGGCCTCGCAAACTGGCAATTCATTTGCTTACTTGATGGAATTCAATCATGTCTCAAAATTTCACAATCAAATTATTATTAGCAACTGCAACCTTCATAACAGCACTTTCTAAACTGTTGGAGTCGATTAATACACTATTGAACTGATGTGATATGACTTCTCATTTGGTGACTTTTCTTTGGCCACGCAAAGAAAAGTCACTCGGCTGTCGGTCCGAGAACCGACATCTAAATACCGTCGCGCCAGCGACACAAAAATCACCGCCGTTCATGCCCAAACTGAAATATCACCGGCGTTCCCTGATTGTGAATAATAATCTCCTTCTTAGGTTCATCAGTAACAGCAGTCGGCTGAGCAATTCCATTCGCATCGATCTTAGCCGGAGCCTCTCGAACCTCGACTCGCACATCCGGCATCCACTTGGGTTTTAATAAGGTGGTTTTGTGCCGGTTTTCGGCTTTTGGTATCGGCGCTTTTTCCAATACATCCAAGCAAGACGTACTGATCTGATCGATCAGTTTATCGGTGATGTTAGCTGGTACCGCCTCCCGGCCCAGCTGATGGGTGCTGAAGGTTGATTCCATTTTCACCAATACCGCACCGCCGGCAATATCGCTTAACCGGCAACTGATCGGCAGCACGTCGGCCTTTTGAAATCCGGAGGCGCGCGGATCGGAATTGCCGCTGCTGAACGAGAAGCCCACCGGCGTTGCCTGATTGGCGATTTGTCCGAGCGTGGCTTCAAGCTTGTGTGAATAAGAACTGCCGGAAAGCTTGACTGGATATTGCCACTCGGCCAGGTTGTTACTCACTGTTTCGACGATTTTTTGCAACGGTAATCGAAAGCCGAATTGCTCAAGATGGTCTTCGGTCAGCACAAACTTGATGGCAGTCATCGACGTTTTATCGAGATTTTCGGGTGGTTGTTCGGCAGCAACGACAGGTAATCCGGCTAGTGTAAAAACCAGCAGGCCTATTACGGCGTAATTTTTTGGCAGCTCATGCATGATCACAGCATCCTCCTGATTTAGTTAGTAAATACTTTACGAAATCCCCTCTTGGCCTGCCATACGTCAAATGACTGATGAGTTATTTGACGGATTGTTCAAATCATTTGTAAACACAACAATCTCCTCGCCAGCTTTTGGCGGCATCGCTCTCTTGAGTGGATGCATTTACATTTGAGCTGAATAAGGGGTTTTAGATGAATGGTTATAACAATCAGGCAATAGGCGGTCGCAATGTCCGCTCGCTCTGCACTGCAATATTGACTGCACTGGCTGTCGGCCAGGCATCTGATGCTTATGCAGGCGCGACTTTTAAAATTGATGACACTAAGTGGGTTAGTGTGGGGGCAGGGTTACGCACCAGTTTTAGGTCGCAAGAAGAAGCGGCGGGTAATCCGGGGGCGAAAAAATGGAACAACGATTTTAATCTGGACAATATCCGTTTGTATTTGAACGGCCAAATCCACAAGTACCTTAAAGTTGAATTCAATACCGATTGCCAGACCTGTAGCAATGGCGGTGAAGTTAGGGTGTTAGATGCGATCGGCAAGTTTGAAATCGATCCTATGTACAATTTGTGGGTCGGCCGAATGCTGGTACCGGCCGAACGCCGGGAAATGAACGGCCCTTTCTACAGTGCCATTTACAATATTTTTTCGAGCGGTACCCCGTTTGAACCAGCTGATTACAATTTAACCATCAAATCCGATGGCACCTCGGCCGGGTCTTTTGGTCGTGATGACGGTGCCACAGTGTGGGGGGCGTTTTTCGACGGTCGCTTTCAATATGCCGTGGGTTTCTTTCGCGGCCTCCGCGGCGGCGCCAATGTTGACGACAACATCCTTTACAGCCAGCGGTTCGCCTATAACTTCTGGGAAGTCGAGAAGAATCCCGGTTATTACACCTCCGGCACTTACTACGGCAAAGGCGGCGATATTTTAACCGTTGCCGTATCCAACCAATATCAAGAAGACGGCGCCGGTACGGCGGCCGATCCGGGTACCTTCCGAGGCACCTCATTCGATGTATTAATGGAAAAAGTGCTGCCTAACAGCGGTGTTGTCACCATGAACGGCGAATATAAAAATTACGGCATTTCCGGCGGCTACAGTCAGGCGTCACGTGATGCAGGCGGCGGTTTCTCTATGTTTGAAGGCAATGCTTACGATGTCAGCGGCATGTATTTGTTTCCGCAAAAAATCTGGATAGGCCAAGCGCAACCGTTTGTGCGCTATGTCAATGTCGAACCGACCAGAAGCGCTAACCGCGATGTCTACGAGGCCGGCGTCAACTACGTTATGGACGGACACAATGCCAAGGTTTCACTGAGTTGGCAGTATGGCGATTTACTCACCAAAGGACTTAATTACAGCTCGGATGCTCCCGGCGACAAAGTCAATTCGATGAATCTCGGCTTCCAATGGCAAATTTAATGCCCTCTAAATAGGACTTCCACAATGAAAAAACTGACTCATTCTCTACGTAAAATTGCGCTCAGCAGTGCCTTGTCATCATTACTATTGGCAAGTGCATCTTCTGTAATGGCTGAAGACACTATCAAAGTCGGTGTGTTGCATTCCTTATCCGGCACGATGGCCATCAGCGAAACCACGCTGAAAGACACCATGCTGATGTTAATCGACGAGCAAAACAAAAAAGGCGGTTTGCTCGGTAAAAAGCTCGAAGCTGTGGTGGTCGATCCGGCTTCCAACTGGCCGTTGTTTGCCGAAAAAGCCCGCGAGTTACTAACCAAGGACAAAGTGGCTTCAATCTTCGGTTGCTGGACGTCCGTTTCGCGTAAATCAGTATTGCCGGTGATTGAAGAACTCAACGGCGTGCTGTTTTATCCGGTGCAATATGAAGGTGAAGAATCCTCTAAAAACGTTTTCTACACCGGTGCTGCGCCTAATCAACAAGCTATACCGGCGGTTGATTACCTGATGAACGACTTGAAGGTTAAGCGTTGGGTTCTGGCGGGAACTGATTACGTGTACCCGCGCACTACCAACAAGATTTTGGAAGCCTATTTGATTTCCAAAGGCGTAGCTAAAAAAGACATCATGATCAACTACACGCCGTTCGGACATTCCGACTGGCAAAGTATCGTCGCCGACGTCAAGAAGTTCGGTTCAGCAGGCAAGAAAACTGCAGTAGTATCAACCATCAATGGTGATGCCAATATTCCTTTCTACAAGGAATTGGGCAACCAAGGAATTTCAGCTGAAAATATTCCGGTGATTGCTTTTTCAGTGGGTGAAGAAGAATTATCCGGCATAGATACCAAGCCTCTGGTTGGTCATTTGGCGGCATGGAATTATTTTATGAGTGTCGACACTACCAAAAATGCGGCCTTTATCCAGCAATGGAAGGACTACATCAAGAACCCGAAACGCGTTACCAACGACCCGATGGAAGCGCATTACATCGGCTTCAACATGTGGGTAAAAGCGGTGGAAAAAGCCGGTACGACCGATCCCGATGCCGTGCAAAAAGCCATTATCGGCGTGGAATTCCCCAACCTGACCGGCGGCACCTCAAAAATGTTGCCTAACCATCACATCAGCAAACCGGTATTGATTGGCGAAATTCAAGACAACGGCCAGTTTTTAACCGTATGGCAAACCAACAAATTAATTGATGGCGATGCCTGGTCCGATTTCCTGCCGGAAAGTAAACCCATCATCGCCGACTGGACCGCACCCATTAACTGCGGCAACTTCAACACCAAAACCAAAAAGTGTTCAGGACAGAAATACTAAAGCATTTCATTTCTTGGTTCTCGCTGCTTGATGCAGTGAGAACCCACTGTCGAACTTCCGGAGAGCACATGAAAGCGAATTCGATTAAGCGCTACAGTGGCTGGGTGGCAATGTTGTTGCTGATATTTTCTATTCCAACCATTGGCCAGGATGTATTACAGGCGAATACATTTAACGACATATTGTCAAAGCTGAAATTAGGCTCCATGCAAGAGCGCGAACAGGCAATTGACCAACTCGCGGGGAGTGGACATGCCCGCGCATTGCTTATTGCGCAAGCCTTGCTGGACGGCAAATTGTTGTTGTTAAAAGCCGATGATAAATTAATGATCGGTCTGGAAAATAATCAAGGTTATGACATCAGCGATGCAGTCACGGGTGAAAAATCCGGCACTGTCGCACGTGAAGCCGTCACTAAAATCAACCTGACCAACAAACTCAGAGGCTCGCTGCGCAAAATTATCGGCCAATTGGAATTAAGTGCTGACGATCCAGCGGTGCGATTAGCGGCAGTTAAGGCGATGGCAAAAGAGGCTGATAGTAATACCTTGGAACTGTTGAAGAGTCGCGCAGCAATAGAGCCGGATGCCGACGTAAAAAAGGCCATTGCGCTGGTGTTCTTATTGCAGGACATGAATAGCGCTGATAAGGCCGTGCGTATCAAGGCAATCGACGCACTCAAAGACCATAACAGCCTGGATGCCGTAAACCAACTCAAAGTAATGGTAGAAAAAGATGCCGACGGCCAGCCTCTGGAAGCAGATGCAGATATTAGAAACCTGGCGGAGGCCGCCTTGGCAAAAATCAGTACCCGCTTACAGATTTACAGTTCCATCGAAACCGTGTTTTTTGGTTTAAGCCTGGGTGCTGTGCTGGTGTTGGCGGCGATAGGTTTGGCGATTACCTTTGGCGTGATGGGTATTATCAACATGGCACACGGTGAACTGATGATGCTGGGAGCCTACACCACTTATGTGATGCAGCAATTGTTGCCGAATCATTTGGGCGTGGCATTGATTGTGTCGATCCCGGTGGCGTTTTTGGTGGCCGCTTTAGTCGGTGTGGCTATTGAACGCGGCATTATTCGCTTTTTGTACGGTCGACCACTGGAAACCTTGTTGGCTACTTTTGGGGTCAGTTTATTTTTACAACAAACCGTGCGCTCGATATTTTCACCGCTAAACCGCAGTGTGGCCACGCCTGAATGGATGAGCGGCTCCTGGCAGATCAACGATTTTCTGTCGTTAACCTGGAACAGGTTTTATATCCTGGTGTTCTGTCTGCTGGTGTTTATCGCATTGTTGCAAATCCTTAAACATACCAAGCTGGGCCTGGAAGTGCGGGCCGTTGCGCAAAACCGCAATATGGCAAAAGCCATGGGCATTCCAACCGCCCGCGTTGATGCGATGACCTTTGGTTTAGGTTCAGGGATTGCCGGTGTCGCCGGAGTGGCCTTAAGCCAGATTACCAATGTGGGGCCCAATTTAGGCCAAGCCTATATCGTCGACTCTTTTATGGTGGTGGTATTTGGCGGGGTCGGCAATTTACTGGGAACGCTAGTGGCCGGCTTTTCGCTCGGAATTGCCAACAAATTCCTTGAGCCTTTTGCAGGTGCGGTACTGGCAAAAATTCTGGTGTTGGTATTCATTATCCTGTTTATTCAAAAACGCCCGCGCGGATTGTTTCCGCAAAAGGGCAGAGCTGCGGAGGCCTGATATGTATAAAGCATGGTTGGCTAATGATAAAACCGGTAGCGCAGTGTTGATGCTACTTGCCGCAGTAACACTGATTATTCCTGTGTGTAATTTACTGTCACCGGTAGATTCGCCGCTGCATTTTTCAGCCTATACGGTGTCGTTGCTTGGCAAATACATCACCTTTGCCTTGTTAGGTTTATCGCTGGATTTGGTCTGGGGATATGCCGGGATTCTGGTGTTGGGGCAGGGGGCGTTTTTTGCCTTGGGCGGTTATGCCATGGGCATGTATTTAATGCGCCAAATTGGCAATCGCGGCGTTTACGGCGACCCGCTGTTACCGGATTTTATGGTGTGTTTGAGCTGGAAAGAACTGCCTTGGTACTGGCTGGGTTTTGATCACTTTTGGTTTGCGATGCTGATGGTGGTGCTGGCGCCGGGCATTTTAGCCTTTGTATTCGGTTGGCTGGCATTTCGATCCAGAGTGACTGGCGTCTATTTATCCATCATCACCCAGGCACTCACTTACGCATTATTACTGGCATTTTTCCGCAATGAAATGGGCTTTGGCGGCAACAATGGCTTGACCGATTTTAAAGATATTTTAGGTTTTAATATTCAGTCCGAAAACGTTCGGTCAATGTTGTTGATGTTGTCCGGACTGAGCTTGATCGCCGCCTTTTTGCTTTGCCGTTGGCTGGTGAATACCAAATTAGGGCGCGTAGTAACCGCTATTCGTGACCAGGAATCGCGGGTACGTTTTCTTGGCTACCGGGTAGAAATGTTTAAACTATGGCTATTTGTGTTTTCCGCCATGTTGGCAGGGCTGGCCGGTGCGCTGTATGTGCCGCAGGTAGGCATCATTAATCCCAGCGAATTCTCACCGCTAAATTCCCTGGAAATCGTGATCTGGGTAGCGATAGGCGGACGCGGTACATTAGTCGGCGCGATTATCGGTGCCATCTTGGTTAATTACAGTAAAACCGTATTAACCGGTTTACTGCCGGAAATATGGCTATTTACCTTGGGTGCAGTGTTCATACTGGTGACCTTGTTATTGCCGGACGGCATCGTCGGCTTACTGCGCCGTTATCGTAAGGAGCAAAGCGCATGAATTCATTCATAGTTAATTTGGTTCCAGAGAATAACAGCAACGTGGCTCTGAGTAGTGTGCTGGATACTCGGCATGGCCCGATACTTTATCTTGAAGATGTCAGTGTCAGTTTTGATGGCTTCAAGGCGCTCAATCACCTGTCGCTGTATATTGATGCCGGTGAATTACGTTGTTTAATCGGCCCAAACGGTGCGGGTAAAACTACCTTGATGGACGTGATTACCGGCAAAACCCGTCCGGATACCGGCTCGGTGTTTTTCGGTCAAACCATCGATTTGCTGGAGCTTGATGAACCGGCCATTGCTCAGGCCGGTATCTGCCGTAAATTTCAAAAGCCCAGTGTGTTCGATGCCCTGACGGTATTTGAAAACCTGGAGCTGGCGCTTAAATGCGACAAGCGCACCTGGCCGACCTTGTTTCACCGACTGAACGAAGAACAGCGCGACCGTATCCACAGTGTTTTACAAACAATTGGTTTGCCGGAATTGCTGAAACAACCGGCGGGCATACTATCCCACGGACAAAAACAGTGGTTGGAAATCGGCATGCTGTTAATGCAGGAACCCAAAGTGATGCTGGTGGATGAACCCATTGCCGGGATGACTCATCAGGAAGTGGAACGTACCGCCGAGTTGCTGTTGTCGCTGCAAGGCAAACATTCGATTGTGGTGGTTGAGCACGATATGGAATTTGTGCGCAGCATCGCTCGCAAAGTCACCGTGCTGCATGAAGGGTCGGTACTCACCGAGGGCACGATGGATGAAGTGCAAAACGATCCGCGCGTCATTCAAGTTTATCTGGGGGGCTAATGCTAAATATAAGCGGGTTACAACAATATTACGGTGCCAGCCATACCTTATGGGATTTGAATTTGCATATCCCGGCTGGTAGCTGCGTTTGTTTGATGGGTCGCAACGGCGTGGGTAAAACCACCTTGCTGAAAACCTTGATGGGGCTGATTCCTGCCCAAGAGGGCAGCATTGTATTTGACGGTCTGGAGTTGAGTCGCGCCAAAGCTGAAGCCCGTGCCGAACTCGGGATCGGTTATGTGCCGCAAGGCCGGGAGATCTTTCCATTGCTAACTGTTGAGGAAAATCTTAAAACCGGTTTACGTGCCGCGCATAAAAAAGGCATCAAAAAAGTGCCTGATTCCATCTACGAAATTTTTCCGGTGCTGAAACAGATGCTCAAGCGGCGCGGCGGTGACTTGTCCGGCGGCCAGCAACAGCAACTGGCGATTGGCCGGGCCTTGGTATTAAATCCAAGATTGCTGATTCTGGATGAACCCACCGAAGGCATCCAGCCCAATATCGTCAGCGAAATCGGCGATGTGATCATGCGACTAAACCGTGCTCGCGGCGCACCTTTATCAATACCTAAAGCCAATCCAAATGCGGTGGGCGAAGTGCATGAAGCCATTAACAAAATCAATCGTGACCTGGGTGTTACCGTATTATTAGTCGAACAAAAATTGCCTTTTGCCCGTAAAGTCGCGGATCAATTTTGTATTATGGATCGCGGCCGCACAGTTGCCTCGGGAATTATGAACGAGCTAAGCGACGACATGGTGAAACGCTATCTAACGGTATAAATCAATGAGGAATGGTTATGAAAACTAAAATTTGCAGTGTTGTTTCAGGGGTACTGTTGTCGTTCTGGTGCCTGTCTGCCGAAGCGCATACCGGCGCCGGTGCGGTACATCACTTTGTGGATGGCGTGCTGCATCCGCTGCAGGGTGCCGATCATTTGCTGGTGATGATAGCGATAGGTCTTAGCGCTGCGATGATTGGCGGACGCGCATTGTGGCTATTGCCAAGTATTTTTTTAATCATGATGATGGCCGGAGCCGGACTGCATGTTGCCGGATTAACAATACACTCCGCCGAAACCTGGGTGGCGTTATCGGTATTGGCGTCAGGATTGATGGTGTGGCGACAACGCCAGTTGCCGATAGCATTCGCCGCAAGTTTGGCGGCGTTATTTGCCTTAAGTCATGGCTATGTTCATGCCGCAGAAGCGGGTTCTTCTTTGACCAGCTATGCCGCAGGTTTTTTGCTGACGACAGCCGTTTTGCATGGCGTTGGTATCGGCATCGGTTTACTGAGCGGCGTCAAATTAACAATGATCAGGATTATTTTTGCGATGGCCTGCACCGTTGTCGGCACGAGCTTGTTGGCAGGCATTTAAGGTAATGTTTACCGACATGGATGCCAGTAATCTTAATAGTGCGGGCAGCGGTTCAGGCTGGGAAGCCCGCCTACAACTGGGGTTTGTGGCTAAAAACGGTAAAACCGTATTGGCTCAGCGCGACCATTTCGGCCCGTTAACCGTGCAGAGGCCGTTTTATCCGGAGGGCGGTGTCTGCCATGTCTATGTGCTGCATCCGCCCGGCGGCATCGTCGCGGGCGATCGGCTGTCGATTTCGGCAACTGCTGCGGCTGAAAGCCAAGCATTAATCACCACCCCGGCGGCAGGCAAGTTTTACCGCAGCGGCGGCGCACAGGCCAGTCAGTCGGTCTCATTAAACATCGCGAGCAACGCGACCCTGGAATGGCTGCCGCAAGAAACCATCATTTATGAAGGCGCGCGCCTTGTTTCCACTATGAATATCGAGCTTGAGCCGGCGGCCGGTTTTATCGGTTGGGAAGTGTTGGCACTGGGCAGACCGGCGTCCGGCGAAGGCTTCGACAGCGGCGAGGCTACCCTGAATTGGCGGATTAGCCGGGCAGGGCAAGTGTTTTATAGGGAACGGCTGCGGCTGGATGCGCTTGCTTTTGCCGCCCGTTGGGGACTGAACGGCGAATCGGCTTGCGGAACGCTATTTGCCTGCCCGGCTTCGCAGGCTCATCTTGAGGCAGTGCAACAGCTGATCGGCGATCATCCCGCGCGCGGCGTAACCCGCATCGACGATATGCTGATTTGCCGGGCCATTGATGCCCGCGCCGACCGATTACGGGATTTTTTTCAACAAGTTTGGCAGTTAATCAGAAACGACATCGTTCATCGTCCGGCATGCGCCCCGCGCATCTGGGCCACTTAACACGGAAACATCATGCAGCTGACACCACGCGAAAAAGACAAATTATTGCTATTTACAGCCGCCTTACTGGCAGAACGCCGCCTTGCCCGCGGCGTTAAATTAAATTACCCGGAAGCGGTGGCTTATATTTCGGCGGCGATCATGGAAGGCGCCCGCGATGGCCGCACCGTTGCTGAACTGATGGCCTATGGTCGTACCTTGCTCAGTCGTGACGACGTGATGGAGGGTATCGCCGAAATGCTGCACGATGTCCAAGTGGAGGCGACTTTTCCGGATGGCACCAAATTGGTGACGGTGCATGATCCGATTGTTTAAGCAGGTTAATACCTTTTACGTAGGCTGGGTAGAGCGCTAGCGAAACCCAGCAATGGACTCGAAAAACACCAATAAATTGCCAAGGAGCCAACCATGATCCCCGGAGAAATCCTCCCCGCCGATGGCGACATTGAACTCAACGCCAGACGGTCGACTGTCACCGTGCTGGTGGCCAACAGCGGCGATAGACCTATTCAGGTCGGTTCGCATTATCATTTTTATGAAACCAATTTGGCGTTGCATTTCGATCGGGATTTAAGCCGAGGCTATCGATTGGATATTGCAGCCGGTACTGCCGTGCGTTTTGAACCCGGTCAACAGCGCGAAGTGCAGTTGGTGGCGTTTGCCGGGCATCGTCGGGTGTATGGGTTTAGGGGTGACATTATGGGCGCGTTGGAGGAGCAATCATGAGCAAAATCAGTCGTCAAGCTTATGCCGATATGTTCGGCCCTACTACCGGTGACCGGGTGCGGCTGGCAGATAGTGAATTGTTTTTAGAAGTGGAAGCCGATTACACCGTCTACGGCGACGAAGTAAAATTCGGCGGCGGTAAGGTAATCCGCGACGGCATGGGCCAAAGCCAGCTTGATTCATCGGTCGCGGTGGATTTGGTGATCACCAACGCGCTGATTGTCGATTACTGGGGTATCGTCAAAGCCGATGTCGGCATTAAACACGGCCGTATCGCTGCAATCGGTAAGGCCGGTAACCCAGATATTCAACCGGGTGTGACTATTGTCATCGGTCCCGGTACCGAAGTGATTGCCGGTGAGGGCCAAATTCTCACCGCGGGTGGAATCGATGCCCATATTCATTTTATTTGCCCGCAACAAATCGAAGAAGCGCTGTGCTCCGGGGTAACCACGATGATCGGCGGCGGCACCGGCCCAGCAACCGGCACCAACGCGACCACTTGTACACCGGGGCCTTGGTATATTCAGCAAATGCTAAAAGCCTTGGACGGATTTCCGATGAATTTCGGGGTGCTCGGCAAAGGCAACGCCAGCTTACCGGCGGCACTGGAAGAACAAATCCATGCCGGGGCGATGGGCTTAAAACTGCATGAAGATTGGGGCACCACACCGGCAGCAATCGACTGCTGCTTAAGTGTGGCAGAACGTTACGATGTGCAGGTCGCCATCCACACCGACACCTTGAATGAATCCGGTTTCGTCGAAGACACCTTTGCGGCCTTTAAAGGCCGAACCATTCATACCTATCACACCGAAGGCGCAGGCGGCGGCCATGCACCTGACATTATCAAGGCCTGCGGGCTGAGCAACGTATTGCCGTCGTCCACCAATCCGACTCGGCCTTACACCGTTAACACCGTCGACGAACATCTGGACATGCTGATGGTCTGTCATCATCTTGATCCAAGTATTCCGGAAGATGTGGCCTTTGCCGAATCGCGTATTCGCCGCGAAACCATCGCCGCCGAAGATATTCTTCATGATTTGGGCGCGTTTTCGATGATCTCTTCAGATTCGCAAGCGATGGGCCGAGTCGGCGAAGTAATTATCCGCACCTGGCAAACCGCGCACAAAATGAAAGTGCAGCGCGGCAGTCTGGCTGATGATCCCAGTCGTCATGACAACTTCCGCATTAAACGTTACATCGCTAAATACACCATCAACCCGGCCATCAGCCACGGGATTTCTCATGAAGTCGGCTCCATCGAAGTCGGTAAATTGGCGGATTTGGTATTGTGGCAACCGGCGTTTTTTGGCGTCAAACCCAGTCTGATTATAAAAGGCGGCATGATTGCCGCCGCGCCCATGGGGGATGCCAATGCCTCAATCCCCACGCCGCAGCCGGTGCATTACCGGCCGATGTTTGGTGGGTTCGGCATGGCGGCTTCCAGCACGTCGATGTTTTTCTTACCTCAAGTTGCTGTTGATGCCGGCGTTATCGCTAAGTTGGGCTTAGGCAAACAGCCGGGTATCGTTAGAAATACTCGTAATATTGGTAAAAAGGATTTGAAGTTGAATGACTATCAGCCGAATATCGAGGTCGATCCGCAGACTTATAGTGTGCGCGCCGATGGTCAGTTGTTGATGTGTGAGCCGGTTGATGTGTTGCCGTTTGCGCAGAGGTATTTTTTGTTTTGATTTTGGTTTGCGATTCCATGCTTCAAAACACCGTTCGTCCTGAGCTTGTCGAAGGGCTTGGGTTTTGTGTTTTGAATGTGGCTTAAAGATCTTTTTTTCAGGGTGTCGCTAGCGTGACGGTTTTTTAAATCGGGTTCTCGCACCCGAAGGCGAGGTACTTTCTTTTGCTTCGCCTCGGCAACTGCTCCTGCGTTGCTCTAACTCCTGCATCCCTGCAGTCGAAAAGAAAGTACCCAAAGAAAAGGCGACCCGGATTCCGCCTTAATCCTGCGCTTCTCACTTTTGACGAGGGTTTTCAGAAGGGGCTTCCCAGTCCCTCTGAAAACGAGCGGCCTCCCTGCCGCTCCCCTTCCGGGCTAATCTCGCCAAAAGCTCCGATGCTCGGGGCGGAATAACGGGAATAACCCCGTCGTAGGGTCATAGGTTGTTAAATGATTTTATAAGTTAGACGTACTGATGTTGTTGTAGGATGTTGCCGGGGTTGGTATAGGAGGAGCATTGGTTCCCATCCGAATACCTTCAACTCTATTTAGATAAAGATTAACAGACTAAACAGAGGCTTTAGTGTACTCAAAACTTTCATTAATTTGTGACCAATGCAAAAACTCTATCCAGGAAGAAATATTTGTGCCGGATACCAATATGGACGATGGAGAAGGTGTTTTTTGTGAAGGTAGTATAAGTTGTCAAGAATGCGGAAAAAGATTTGAGCTAAATATAAATAATAAAGGTGGAATTGTATTAGTGACGGCGAATGGAGTACATCTTGAATCCGAAGCAGCATCTCCGCTAGATATATTAAGTGAATATGATTTATTGGACGAGAATGACTTTCCTTGGTATTTGACAATAGGTCAAAAAACAGTTTATCAGTATTCTTCAGCATCAATAAATAGCCTGAAAGATTTGTTAGAGTTACAAATTCATAATAGTCATCATGAGGCAGTTTTTTGCCGTATGATTCTTGTTCAAGCTATAGCTGTTATGGAAGCATATTTGTCAGATACACTAATCTCGAGAGTTCTAAATAATCAAAACGAACTAAAGCAATTATTTGAATATGATAAGGTGCTTTTAAATGAGAAATATTCAATGGTTGATTTTTTGAATGAAAAAAAATTGCCCCAAAGAAGAGCTAAAGAATACCTCTCAGAACTTGTATACCATAATCTCCCAAAAATAAATTCTTTATATAGAAACATTCTTGGTATCGACTTGAATTATGGAACGAGTACAGACAAAAATGATTTATTTTTTGCGATACAAATTCGGCATGATTGTGTACATAGAAACGGAAAAAACAAAGATGGTCAGTATTTAAAAATAATCGATAAGCAATATGTTTTTAGAATTATTAATATAATAGAGGCATTTATTGTAAGGCTAGATGATATTCTAAGAGAGTTTGATGATATTCCATTTTAATTACATTTTAATGTAAAAGTAGCCAACTTTCCTCGCCATTAAACGACTTAAATTAATCGAATTATAAATATATTCGCTGGGCGAAATTTTAGTCGTAGGCATGAAAAGCGTGTACTAACCTAACAATTTACCGACGAATTTTGGGATGGTTTTAATCCCGTTATTCCGCCCCGAGCATCGGAGCTTTTGGCGGGATCAGCCCGTTAGGGGAGCGGCAGGGATGCCGCTCGTTTTCAGAGGGGCTGGGAAGCCCCTTCTGAAAACCCTCGTCAAAAGCGAGAAGCACAGGAATTAGGCGGAATCCGGGTCGCCTTTTCTTTGGATACTTTCTTTTGGCGAAGCAAAAGAAAGTATCTCGCCTTCGGGTGCGAGAACCCGATTCAAATAATCCGTCGCGATAGCGACACAAAAATAAAACAGCTAAGCAAATGCTAAAACTCACCGAAACTACCAACAGCCAAGAAACCCCCGATGATACATTGACCCTCCCTTACAACGAGCGCCAAAAATCAAGACAACCGGCGGTCACCCAAGGCGGAAGACACGTCGGCGTATTCCTGCCTCGGGGCCAAACCCTGCGCCACGGTGTGATACTGACCAACAGCCAAGGCTTCAAAGTGCGAGTCGACGCGGCTCCAGAAGAGCTGTCAACTGTCAAATGCGACGATCAGCTATTGCTCGCCCGCGCTTGTTACCACCTTGGTAATCGCCATATCGCCTTGCAAATTCTGCCCAACGAATTGCGTTACCTCGCCGATCATGTGCTTGATCAAATGCTGGTCGGATTGGGATTAATTGTCGAACATCACACGCTACCATTCGAACCTGAAGCCGGGGCTTATCATGGCGGCCATGGTCACTAATTTGTCGTTGTTGCGACTGTTGCAGCTGGTCAGTCCCGGCTTGCCTATCGGCATGTATAGCTATTCGCAAGGGTTGGAAAGTGCAGTGAATGATGGCTGGATAGTTACTGCCGATGACGCGGGTGCTTGGTTAAATGGCCTGCTTGCCGAGGGTTTGGCCCGCGTCGATGCGCCTGTTTTGGCACGGATATACGATGCCTGGCAGCACGACGACCATTATGCCGTCGACCACTGGAGCCAGACGCTGATCGCTTGTCGGGAAACTGCGGAGTTGCGCAGTGAAGATCGCCAAACCGGCCAAGCCTTAGCTCGATTGCTGGACAATCTGGACATAACCGAGGCGCAAGCCTGGTTGCGGCGGTCCGATGCGACGTTGGCGACATTGTTCAGTTTGGCGGCGGTGCGTTGGCAAATCACCAAAACCGATGCGATTGCAGGCTATCTGTGGGGTTGGCTGGAAAACCAAGTGCTGTGTGCGGTGAAATTGGTGCCGTTAGGCCAAGTGGCTGGTCAAAAATTACTGATGCAGTTAGCCGCTCAACTTCCTGAATTGGTGCAGCAAGCGATTACCATCAGCGATGACGAAATAGGCGGCAGCGTATTTGGGCTGGCGTTGGCCAGTAGCCGCCATGAAATGCAATATTCGCGATTATTTCGTTCTTGAAATTATTAACTGTTAAAGCCTCAATTTAGTTACGCTGAATCGAAGCTTTTGCCCTCAATCCCAACGTGTGACCGAGAGACTTAAAATGAATGACAAACAAGTATTAAGAGTAGGTATAGGCGGCCCGGTGGGTTCCGGCAAAACGGCGCTGGTCGATGCTTTATGTAAACTGATGCGCGACGATTTTGAAATCGCCGTAGTTACCAACGATATTTATACCCGTGAAGATCAGGAGTTTCTTATCCGCAGTCAGGCGTTACCTGAACAGCGAATAATGGGTGTTGAAACCGGCGGCTGTCCGCATACCGCCATTCGCGAAGATGCTTCAATGAATTTGGCGGCAGTCGATGAGCTTTGCGAACGCTGGCCCGAGCTGGACTTCATTATGGTAGAAAGCGGCGGCGATAATTTAAGCGCCACTTTCAGCCCGGAACTGGCGGATCTGACTATTTACGTAATCGACGTGTCAGCGGGTGACAAGATTCCCCGTAAAGGCGGCCCCGGTATTACCCGATCTGATTTACTGGTGATTAATAAAATCGATTTAGCGCCTTATGTCGGCGCTTCGCTGGAAGTGATGGATAGAGACTCCAAAAAAATGCGCGGCGAACGGCCGTTCGTGTTTACGAACATTAAAGCTGGGAGTGGCGTGGATGCCGTTGCTGATTTTATTGTCGAGCAAGGCATGCTAAAAACAGTTGCTTAAGTAATGCCAAGCTTCTAAGTGGAGCTAGTTTGCAGCAAAATCTGTGAGCTTCTGATTTTCAGACAAACAAAATGAATTATTTATTAATCCATTGATGTTTCGACTTATAAATAATTCTACGTGGTTTAACTATTGCTTGAATTAAGCAAGATTGAATAACTGCTTTTTTTATTGTTCAATTTCAAAAAACCAATCCCGATAGCTGTCATTCAATTTTGTATGGATTTGATAAAGTCAGGTCGCTGCCCACCCCTTAAGACATCATTGAATCCAAATTTCCAATCGGCAGACAAACGACAGAAAGTAGATAGTTAATGCTCAAAAAATCTCTAAATCTTGACCGAAACACTCAGTAGAAACGTATCAATATATACAATAGAGTAAATTAACTAAGCTTATCGCAAGGTAAGTGCGGAAGGTTATGGATTCCGAATAAATAGATTCAGGAAAACCGGGTCGTCGAATATTAATTCGATAACGTCATTATCGGTAATCCGGCTTTTTTTATCCGTAAGCGCAATCAACGGTTTATGCCATATCCGATCCAGACCCACCGCCATCAATCACAATCGGAGCCTATCATGAACAGTATTTACCTGTCAGACCTGTTGTTAGCAGCGGCATTGTGGATTGCAATGTCTTTCGCTTACGAGCAAAACTAACATTCCATCGGAAGCCTGCTTGGTGCCAGTCAAACAGTGTTTTTTTGCGAGTTGGTATTTTTGAACGGCACGGCTACCGATGAGGTCTGCGACGGCACCCGCGCAAAATTAAGGGCAAATGCTATGACTTGCTTCAGGTCGTTTATTTCCATTCTGACACTCACTGTCCTGCTTTTCGTAGGGCCGCTCCTTTTGACGGCAGAAGCGGTAGCTCAGGACGAGGTTTTGAGCCAAGCAACGATCTCAGAATACACGGCGAAACTTACGCACGCCCGAAATATTGAGGTGGAGGTCGCAAATCGTGTGGAGTGCATCGAAGCGCACGATGCCGAGTTGGCGTCGCGACGCAACGCTCTCGAGCAAGCGCTCGGAGACCTACTCCGCCACAAACTGGACCTTGACAGTGAAATTGCGAAGCAGCAGGAAAAGCAGAAGGGTTTCAGTGCCAGCTATCAGTCAGAGCTGGCAAATTCTGCAAGACTCCAAAGGGAACTTGACAATTTACAAGCCAAAAAGCAGGCTCAGGACGCGGACCTTCGCGACTGCAGGAGCAAATGGTACACCTTGCCTGGAATGTGTCAGTTATCTAATTGGCTCTTGCATACTGTGGGGGCAATTGAGTCAGTCGAGGGCAAAATTGCCTCATCGCAGCGGGGGCTTCAAATCGCGGAGGCTGGACTGAATAGTGTGGGACTCTGGCTTGATCAAAGCCAGAATGAGCTTTCGCTTGCTCAATCGCAGTTGGTCGAGGTGAAGACGTCAATTGACCAGACAGAGGATGACATTCAGAAACTGAAAACCACGCTTTCTGATCTGCGCGCCAAGGACCAGAGCTACCGCAAACTGCTTGATGACTTCGCGAACGCGCTCAAGGAGGCAAAGTCTGTCGATACAGCAGATGCCCGCGCTCGCACGGCGCGAAAAATCATCCGTATCTCGGATGATGTCGATGCGGCTGTCGCCCGCGTTGTCGACCCGGCCAATTCCGTCCTGCCTGAAGGATGGAGGCAGAACTGTTCACCACGATGAATGACAAACAACGCTAAGATTTTCTCAACGAAGAAACAAAGGAGAGGCACCATGTCCGATACAGTTGTATTTGAAAGTCGCGAAGTAAAAATCAACCGAGAGATACAATCTGAAGTTGACAAGATCCGCTCCGACGGCGTCTACAAACTGCCAAAGATCGACGCGGCAATTGTTCATAGTTTTGTCCAGAAGATTGAAGGGACCTATGACGTTAATCGCGCGAAGAAGGATACCGACAACGCCATCGACCTGCTTTATATCGCCTATAACACCACGCCACAGGAAGAGGGCGATGTACGCGTAAAAATCAGTGCGATCATGGACAAGCTGATCAAGTCGCAGAAGGACAGTGAGCGCATAATGGAAGGGGCGATACGTGTCGCCAATAACATCCTCGGCGCGCTAAGGGACATCTTCCCCGACTGGCTCGACGCCAAGGAGGGTAATGACCCTGAGGAGATTAAAAATTTTATCAGTAAGGATTTTCTCTCACTGGCCAAGGAGATCAAAGAGAAGGCGTCAGGAGTGCAGGAAGCACTTTTGGCAATCGCCGCGACCTATGACGTGATCATCAAGGATACCGTCGACGCGACCTCAAGCAGCGAGAAGACCTTGAGTAAGCGCCTGAAAGACCAGGCAGCGATTGAAAAGGAGATCAACGAAGCGAACGCTGAGCGCGAACGACTCGACTCGCTCGTGAAGGATTTGCAGGAAGAGGTCATCAAATTCGAGAAAAAGGCGCGTGACTTCGAATCCAGAGCCGAAACCGCCGAAAAGCGGGCGTTTATCATGTCGATTGTGCAGGTCGGGGCACAGATGGTTTCGGCAGCCTTGCCGGCAATTGCCATGGCAGTTGGTGCGTCAGCTACTGGCGGTACGTCTATTATTGCAGCGTCAACGCTCAACACGGTTAAGCAAGTGGTCGGCGATAAGGATGATGGCACGAAAGACGGCGACAACACGACTGAGGTGATTCAGACCAAAAAGAAGATTTCCATAAAACAGGCTGAGATGAATCTCTCTGAGACGAAGAAGAAGGAGTTGAAGGCGAAGATCAAGAGTCTTGAGGTGGAGAAAGCCAAGCTACTCGACGCGAAGGATGCGGAGAAGAAGGATACTGTGTCCAGTAGTTCTGTCGAAGTGACGGAGCTTGATAAGCGGATCGAGACGACAAAGGCCGAATTGAAAGCTGAAGAGGAAAAATATTCGACAAATGGAGGCGTTCTCGCTGATCTTCAAGCCTCGCTTGCCGCTCTGGACAAGAAGCTCAGTAAGTTGACCGATGAGCAACAGCAGCAGGCGACCAGCCTCCGCGAAATGCAGATGAAGATGCTCGACAAGGTTGAAGCCTACGAGAAAGAAAAGCGCGGGCAAAATGCAGAACTGGTTAAGATCAATGCGCTATTGAAGGGCCAACGCTCGGAAGAGGAAACGATCGAACTAGCAATCAAGTCGCTCAACCTGAGCCTGACCGCGCTGAAGCGGACCAAAGAAATCGTCGAGGAAATCGCGTTTTTCTTCCAATCCTTCGCCGACTTCATGGGGCAAGTCGCGGAAGAAGCGACGCAGCAAGTGACGAATATCGAGAACGTAGCCGGGATGGCGACTCTTCGCAAGAATCGCCTTGCGCGACTCATCGAATCGACCGACGAGTTCTTTATCACGCAGGCAGGCGAGTGGAATGCTGTAACGATTGTCTCAGACAAGTTCACCCAGAACTTTGCCGATGGCTGGTCGAAGCTGAACAATCTGAGCGGAACTTATATCAAAGGTGTTGAACTCAATGCCTATTTACAGACAGCGTCGAACCTTCTGACGAAGATCGTAGCTGAGCGTGAGGCAGCGGCTAAACGGAAAATTGCCGATCTCGATGGCTACCGCAAACAGATCAACGCAAGCGGGGGCGTATAAATTCGTTAAGCCTTTCGTAGCAACGCACGAAGATAATAAGGCCAGGCGGTCTTTCCCGATTCCTAAACATGGTTCTGAGAGAGGCTGCGATGTGGTCTCGCTTTGTGCCATGTCCGGCCTGTTCTAGTTCGGAACAGAACGGTAAGTCGTCGCCCCTGAAAAAGTGCCTCTAAAATAGCTTTTCCGATTCAAGCTATGGCCTTTTCAGACGAAAAACACCATTAGGTTAGGCTGGGGCTTGATGAATAGCGGTAGCTTGGCCTTTTTGAGTAGATTGAGGCGAGTTGGGGTCTTGAGCCCCAATATCAGCGCAAAAAATAGCCTCATCCAGAGGCTGAAGTTCCAGGCCACCGCCGCCATTAAGACATTGATAATAGAAGATTCGAACTTCTGACCTCGGCCTCCGGAGTACTAATCATCCAGCATCCGTTAACTTGTTAAAAATGGCTTTAATGTACATAACATCCTAATTAAAAACAAAAATAATCGGAAATTCAGTGTTTATTTTCGTCAATTAAAATCCAATAAAATCAATTAATGAACGAATTAAGTTGTCCACACCGGCACTAGTTAAAAAAGTGCATTTATGACTGTAGTCCGCACTTAAATTTTCAACATTTATTAATAAATGTCGTAACTCAAGAATCCGGTCGTATTTAGTAGTAAGGGTGGAAAACTCAACGCTGTCTTTTTAGTGAATGACTGCTTTTGGAAACTGCGAACAGAACATTTCGACCTATTTTTGCCACTCGCGCTTCTCCAAAGCCGCCGTTGGCGACCTCAACCAAACGGCCAATTGCGGACCGCTGCGTTACGGTCGTGAGTGACGGCAATTGAATGGATACCCGCCTGTCAGTTTAGCTATAGATGCTTAATGCAAGATCTGCCCCCGACTTTTGTGCAGGAAGTCCCTCTAGCCTCTCAATACTGGATTGGTGCGCCAAATGAAGCTGCGACCTCGCGGACCCAGCAATCCGACTATCCCCGTGCCAAACAGCCAGATAGCGCTCGGTACCGGCACGGCGGTAATATTGCCGGGGGTAACTGCCCATACGTAAGAAATGTTGGACTTAAAGTCGCTGACCTGATAACCACCAGAGATATTGAAGTCCCATGCATACATACCACTCGAGGCATATTCCGTACCCGTCCAATACGGAGAGTTTTGTCTTATTTCGTTAGTGAAATAGCTGGTGTTTGGAATAGTGAACCCGGCGGTGCCACCCAGTTCGTTATAAAACAGATCGCCGAATTGAGTACCGGTTTGGTTGTAACCAGAATGTGGATTACCTCCAGCCGATGGTAATGCCCACTGATTGGATCCAGCGTAACTGATGCCATTCAAGTAGGAAACAAAGGCCTGGGCACCAAACCAACTTGCTTGACCGGTTGATGAGAAAAAATCCGAACTTGATACGTTATGTTGGCCATTGCTGCTGCCAAAGGGTGTGTTGTATGGTGTGCTGTAGATGGTAGGACTGGCGGCGATGATGGCGTTAACCACAGCGTTGTCGCCTTGGCTAGCCATCATGGTGCCCAGCAGGTTGGCATCGCCGGTCCATGTGATGTTGCTGACACTGCTGTAAACAACGCTTTTGGCATCGGCAAGGCCGGCAGTTAATGAGGCCTCGGCGCTAAGGGAGACTAAGCTGAATAGCATTCCAGCTGCTAGCAAGGGTTTGTCGTAACTCATTTCCGTATTCCATGTTTACAAAGGGAGGTGCATCTGACCTGTCGACCGGCTTTGTCTTACCGATTGCCGCCACTAGCTCTTTGAGTATTTTCGAATAAGTGACTAACGCTCATGCGACGTAGCATTTCCGAGCGATAACTTAACTTAGCTTATCAATTTATATGGTTTAAATCGATTAGTTTAATGTAATGAATTTGTGACAATTTTGATAGGCTGAAAATTATGCCTTAACTCACAACAAGAGACTGTGTGCTGCGCTGAAATAGCCAGTTGCTCAACAAAGCACCGACAGCTTCCTGTTACATTGCTGCCGCCAATCTGAAAACCCTGAACGTCTCTTTCGGGTCGCCATGTGACTGTCTTCTCTTCAGATTCATCGCCGGAAAGCTGTCATTGAAAGGTTTTCTAATTTAGTTTCTGCTTTTTGTTGCAAAGCGGCCCGAAGGATCAGGTTTCGTGGGCGTGCCCATTACGGTAAATGGCGTTTTGTTTCCAATTCTTTTCCTACTTTTCAGCATAATTCCCGATAGCTTGAATTATTGATCAGTGGTTTTTTTAATTCAGGGTTTCTTGATGATTTCAACGCTAATAATATCGCAGATATTTTGAATCTACACCAAAGTCTTCCCCTATAAGGAAGGTTTCCAATTTAAGAGAAGGGGATGGGATCTTGGATGGACCTTTATAGTGATGCTGGTTAAAAGCAAGGTCAGCGTCACTAAAATTATGAAGCTTTCGGGCGACCGGTTTGAACTTTTTCAACTTGTTCAACAGCTTGTTTAAGTTCGTCTAGGTTCAACTGTGTAAGTAAGTGCAGTCCAGCGCGGAGGATTTCGCCTTTTTTAATATGGATCCCTGCGGCTAAGCAGGCTTTTTTGAGTGCTGAAATTTTCAGGTAATCCTCTTCTGGAAATGAAAAGCTGTCCCTGATGACTTTAGCTTTAATTGCTTTTGTTTTTTTTTGAGGACTTTTGATTTCGTTTTCAACTAGCTCAACAACAATAACGGCGTTAGTAGGTTCGGAAACTGCATTTGATTTTTCTGGTGTAGCCTTTTTAGGCAGCTCTTTGCGCACTTCTTTATCTATTGGCGCTGCTGTTTCAAGAAGTTTTGTAGCTATTTTTTTTGTTTTTGGCTTTGTAGTGCTCATCAGCATCTCCTTTTTAAAAATGGATAAACAGTATATACCGTTTATACTGTTAAATGCTGAGGAGAAATTCTGCCTGTAAGGGCCGGTTGCCATAAAAGTTGTCACAATTTAGTCACATAGTTGTCGTATTCTCATTCTTTTATGAAATACCAATATGAGTGCTAACCAAGCAGGTCGAACATGAATTATTTCGCGACCGTGCATAGCAAGGGTTTTAATTTCCGCGACCTGCGTACCCTTATGGCTAAGGCATCTCCCTTGCGTGCCGCGGATGTATTAGCAGGCCTTGCCGCGGATTCTGAAGTTGAACGGGCTGTTGCTCAGCGGCTGCTCGCAGAAGTGCCGTTACGACAATTCCTAGAAGACCCACTAATCCCCCCGGAAATAGACGAGGTCTCTAAGTTAATTCTGGATCAACACGATACTTTGGCATTTACCCCAATTGCCGGGCTGACGGTCGGAGAATTTCGCGATTGGCTGCTGGCGGATACCAGCGATTTATCAACGCTATCATCGGGACTGACACCAGAGATGGTGGCCGCCGTCTGCAAGATCATGCGCAATCAGGATTTAATCGCCGTGGCACGTCGCTGCCGGGTCGTCACTCGTTTCCGCAACACCATCGGATTGCCTGGACGGCTTTCCACCCGACTGCAACCGAATCACCCAACCGACGACCCACGCGGCATTGCTGCCAGTATTTTGGATGGCTTGCTATATGGCAGTGGCGATGCAGTCATTGGCATCAATCCCGCGACCGACAACCTTGATAACGTCCACACCCTGTTAAACCTGCTCGATGAAATAATTAATCACCACAAAATTCCTACGCAGTCTTGTGTCCTCACGCACGTGACTACCAGTATGGAGCTGATGCGACGCGGGGCGCCGGTCGACTTGGTTTTTCAATCCATCGCTGGTACTGAAGCAGCTAATCGCAGCTTCGGTGTTGACTTGTCCATGTTGCGAGAAGCTAAGGCGATGGTGGAATCTCTTGGCCGGGGCGGCCAGGGGAACAATCTGATGTATTTTGAAACCGGGCAGGGCAGCGCACTGTCCGCCAACGCTCACCATGGTGTTGATGCTCAGACCTGCGAGGCGCGAGCCTACGCGGTTGCAAGGGAGTTCTCGCCGCTGCTGGTCAATACTGTCGTTGGTTTCATCGGCCCCGAATATCTATACGACGGCAAACAAATTATTCGCGCGGGTCTTGAAGATCACTTCTGCGGCAAGCTTCTCGGCTTGCCTATGGGTTGTGACATTTGTTACACCAACCATGCCGAAGCGGATCAGAATGATATGGACAATCTACTGACATTATTGGGGGTAGCTGGCTGTAATTTCATAATGGGGATTCCGGGTGCCGACGATGTGATGCTGGCTTATCAAAGCACCTCGTTTCACGATGCGCTATATCTGCGGCAAGTGCTGGGTCTGAGGCCGGCACCGGAGTTCGAGGCATGGCTGGAGAATATGGGTATCTTCGATGGCCAAAATACTCTGGCAAACGGACGGATTACCACGCCATTGCTCAACAATTTCAAGGGTCTTCCGGGAGCTTTATCTTGAACGACCCCTGGCACACGCTACGCCGATTTACTCAAGCCAGAATTGCTCAAGGCAGTTCCGGTTGTGGTTTGCCGACCGCGGCGCTGCTGGACTTTCAGCTGGCTCATGCAGCCGTTCGGGACGCAGTGCATCAGCCTTGGGATGTTGATCATTTTCTCGCGGGGGTAAAAAATCTCGGGCTTGAAGCACTCTGTATGTCGACAGCAGTCACAAATCGAGCAGAATATCTGCAGCGCCCCGATAAAGGTCGATGCCTTGATGAGGCAAGTCATCAACGTCTCGACTCATTCAACAGTGATCCGATTGATGTGGCGCTGATAATGAGTAACGGCTTATCCTCGGCCGCTATGGATAATCATGGCTTAGCGCTGTTGCAAGCGATTACCGTGGTTTATCAAAGCAGCTCGTTACGTCTAGGTCCGATCTGTTTGGTGCCTAACGGGCGGGTCGCGCTAGCCGATGAAATAGGTGCATTACTTAACGCTAGATTGTCCGTAATAATAGTTGGTGAACGCCCAGGACTCAGTGCCGCAGATAGCCTTGGTACTTATCTGACATACGCGCCGAGGATTGGTAATACCGATGCCGAGCGAAACTGTATCTCCAATATCCGGCCGCCAGATGGTCTTTCCTACCAAGCGGCCGCTATCAAACTGGGCTATCTGAGTCATCAAGCATTGCAGCGTGGATATTCCGGTGTAGTTCTAAAAGATGACATGCCAAATCACTTGCTTGATTGAAACCGAAGGCAATAAATGCTTTATATGAAAGTGTTTTAATAATTAATTGCCACTGATTTTTATCTATTTACCAGATTTATTGCGCTAAAAAATCATTATTCAACATGCAAAAATTACCGCCAAGTACTAATAGCCAGCAAGCCGTAATCGATATTTTGTCAAAGCATAAGCTTATTGCTGATTTAGTGCATAAACAGGACATGCCTCACCATGATTTGGTAGAGGCGCTTGTTTACAAAGAAAACATGGCACAACTGAAGCAGATACTTAATCATTTACCTGCTGCGGAAATTACACATATTCTGGAAGAGTTACCTGCTGCAGATCAATTGCTTATATGGGAGCAATTGGATAATGATCATAAACACTCAATACTGCTGGATGCTCCTATTTCCGTTTTGCAAATACTGGGTAAGCAAGACTATAAGACCGAAAAATCCAGAGTTAAAGCTTTTGATTTACATGAAGGCCGCTTGCATGAAATTTCGATTAATTCTGCTCAAGATTTGCTTGAGGCCAAACCTATTTGGATAGATTTGGTTGCACCGACATTTGAGGATCGAATATGGGTTGGCGATATTTTTGGCATAGATTTTCCCGACCCGGATAAATTGAGTGACCTGGAGTCCAGTGCTCGCTTCTATATGGAAGAAAACGGTGAAATTCACTTGCATTCGGATTTCCTGCTTGATAAGGATGATGTGTCACGCAACGTTGTTGTTGCGTTTATCTTATATAAAGATATTTTGTTCTCAATTCGTAAAGAAGAACTGCCGATCTTCAGGCTTCAACGGTTACGCGCGCTTAGCCAGCCTGATTATGTGTCCGACTCCAGGGATGTACTGCTGGATCTTTACGCAGCCAATGCTGAGTATTCTGCGGAAGCGTTGGAAGATGTCTATTTGGCCTTGGAAGTTGTTGGTACACATGTACTTAGCAAACAAATGAGTGATGAAGAAGCTGCCAAAATATTAAATGACATCGCCAACGAAGAAGATCTAAATGGGCGAATTCGCCGGAATGTCATGGACACACGCCGCGCTGTTTCATTTTTGATGCGAAGTAAATTACTTGCCAAAGACCAACTTGAATACTCCCAACAGATTCTGCGCGATATTGAATCTCTGGATGGCCATACCGCATTTCTTTTCGACAAGATCAACTTCCTGATGGATGCCTCCGTAGGTTTCATCAATATTAACCAAAACAAGGTAGTCAAGCGTTTGACTACTGTCAGCGTTATCTTTCTGCCGCTCAACGTATTGGCTGGCATTGGTGGTATGTCCGAATTCTCGATGATGACACAAGGGATACCCTGGCCCATCTCTTACACTATATTTACCATCGGTTTGGGAATTGTCGGCTGGCTAACGTATGCCATTTTGCAGTTTCTTGAAAATCGCGAACACATTAAATCGTAATTAGCCGTCATTACCAAAGAATCTATGCAAAGCTGATGATTGTTTTTGCTAACTCGCAATTTCCTACGTAATTCTAAGTATGTATTCAATCATATTGTGAAAGTCACTTTGGTTGAGCACACACTTTTATCAAAGCACGGCTAAATAATATTAATTACAGAGTGGATTAGCAGGAATACGTAAGACGCATTCCTGCCGAATTTATCGTTTCAGCTTAAAGAAACTTTAATCCCTATGAGAATGTTGAAATTTCAATTTTGTTAAGTCTTTTTCCTCTTCATCGGCATCATGCTCGCTAGAAAAATCAAACATGCTGGTCAAGTTACCGATAGCTGGTTGATTAGCAGGGACATATACATGTTCGTCGTGAACAGGATTAGGCAGGTTATCGCGGCTGCGTGAAGATAAAGGTTTTAACTTCCAGTTATATTCAATAAATTTCAGGATTGACGCATGATCTTGATAAACATGATCAACATGGCCTTTTTTTGCATAAGGCGATACGACTAAGAATGGAATCCGGGGTCCGTCACCGAAAAAGTCCAGATTTTGGATGGATCCAGTATCGAAATAGCCGCCACCTTCGTCGGTAGTGATAATAATTGCTGTATTCGCCCACAGCTCAGGCTTGGACTTAACTTTAGAAATCAAGTCGTTTATAAACATCTCATAGCGCACCGGGGCAGAATATCCAGGATGTCCGCTAATCAGATTTTTGGGCACAACAAAAGATACCGCCGGTAAGGTCTCATTGCTGACATCATTCAAAAACGTTTCCATGCCTTTTAAGTGATCGCGCAAGCTAGGCGTATTAACCACCTTGGCGGATGCATTAATTGGATCGCCGATACTGTTGTAAACAACCGTCTGGGTTGATGCATAAGCCTGGGCATTAACAATTTGGGTGCGATTAGGCTCAGGGATAGCCGCTGGCACCTGAGAATTAACAATTGATTTGATCAGCGGATAAAGCTCATCATTAACCACATCTCCCGCATCACGGCCAGCGGTATACCATTTCCAGTTCACATTTTTTGCAGATAAGCTTTCGCCTATCGTTGGTACTGATTGTGGTGGGTAGATAAATTTGTTTGCAGCAAGTTCTTTAGCCGTGCCATCAACGTTGTACGGTACATCGTAGTTGTTGACCAAGTAATACGCGCCTTTAGCACAATTGCTGGAGCGATGATTATTTTTGAGAATGCTTAAAATTGACGCCACGCCAGGCTGATTAGCATCTGAGCAATTAACATAAGACCCTCCGGCATAACCATCTTGTGTGTAAAAGTTTTCTGTCGCAGCTAAGGGATTTGGGTTTTCAATTTGGTTGCTAGGTGGTGTGGCAAGCAATCCGGCATTGTTGAAAACCGCCACATCAGCTGTCGCAATCGAGAAAAAGTTAGCGCCAGTGCCGCCCATGATGGATTGATGAAAATTGTCACTTAACGCGTATTCACTTGCCAATTGCTTGAAGATTGGCGCATCTCCCTGGGACATATTAAAAAACCCCATTAGCTCTCCACCCTGCTGGGTATTGTCGGGTGTGGGACCGTTAGAGCCGTTGTCGCCACCTGTTCCAACCGTCGTTGCTACCCAGGTAAATAAACTATGATCACGGTTATTGCCACCGGTTTGCTGCCACATCTGGAAGAAGCGATGAACTGGATCCCCAGTTGCCGAGTTGCCAGAGCCATAGGGGACATATTTTGTGATTTGAAATGGGCCGGCAGGAAGATCAGCAGGAAATCGTGTATCTGGCGTGCCGCTTAAAAACTGAAAAGTGCTGGGATCAAGAATACCGATTTGCAAGGGCTGCGGCAATACATCATAAGCTGCTTCATGCAACGGTTTGGCGCTGTATTTATCGGTAGAATTTTGACCTTGGCGTTGCAGGGCTTTAGCGTAGTGAGGCCCTGGTGTACCGTCAACATTAATAATACCTTGGGACAGCAAGTTTTTTATCGTTTGGCCTTGGGGTGGTTGGTAAGCTCCATACAAGGTATCGAAGGTGACGTTTTCACCAATAACTACGATAACATGTTCAATAGGGGTTGATGGTTTGGCTGCAAAAACAGAATTACAGCTCAGAGCTAAGGCAATCCCCAGCGCTACTGATGAAAAATTAAACTTGTCGTTCATTGGGATATCCTCGAACAGGTAAATGAAAATCAAACGGTACAAATTCCGCCCCACTAATCTCTTAGTAGTCAGAAGCGTACTGCTTGTTCATTACCTGCTAATGACAAAACCCACCAACTGAAAGTGTTGCACGCCGACAGAAATGTCTTGATGTCAATCCTGGCCATGATCATGTTTTTTGTTTAGCCAAGCCATTGCTGGCGACACAAACAGCCCAGATACAATCACGATGGTATTCACGGCCAACCCGACCTTAATCATTAAGGCATAAGCGCCAAGCATCATTAAAATGCTCAAGTTTTCATTGAAGTTTTGTACAGCGATCGAGTGCCCCGAACCCATGAGCTGATGGCCGCGATGTTGCAGCAAGGCATTCATGGGGATCAAAAAACTGCCGGCCAGTGATGAAAAAAATTGTGCCGCAAGAATGGTGTTGAAACCGCGATTCATAAGGGTTAAAACCCTAAGCGAATTTGGAGAAACCAGCATCATTACATTTTAAGGTTAAAGCTTTATTTCAATTTACCTGAAAAGACTGCCGCTTAGAAAACACATCAAATTGCGATTTGGACGCGGTGACATACGCCGTCCGACTTCGTGTTTAGATAACGAGCAGCTTACTAACATACCAACTTTAACTGTCATACTGAGTTAATAATCTTCAGTTAAGCTAATTTTGCTCTACTACTTACGTCAGTTTGGTAATGAGGAGATAGCCATGTTAAACGAACTTAACGCTCCAGCGACTTTACTACAATCCTATATCACCTGGCTCATCAATCTGTCGCCAGGCACGGTGACAACAGTGACCTTGTGCCTATTTTTTGCCCTCTTCGTGATCGTTGAATGTAACTCGCCCAGAGAAAAACATCTCAGCAAATATCTGCGGCAGTCCTATCGAACGAATCTCGGGTTATTCATCGTCAATAGTGTTGTGATGACCTTATTATCGGTGCCAGCGCTAGTGATGTTGGCGGCGCATACCGCTGATAAAGGAGTGCTCAACGCTGTTTCAAACCCTGTCTTGAAAGCGGTTCTTTCGTTTTTGGCCATCGATTTGTTGTTGTATTTTTTGCATAAAGCCAGTCACACCTTTGATTGCTTATGGATGTTTCATAAGGTGCATCACAACGATCCATATTTAAATGTGTCAACGGCATTTCGGCTACATTTTCTGGAAATACTAATCATCAACCTCATGAAAGCGGTGTTGATTGTCGTTTTAGGCATTGATGGGGCATTATTGCTAGTAAATGAGACGATCACTACAGTGTTCACTATGCTGCACCACACCAATATTACATTTCGAGGAGAGCAATTTCTTAGCCGGGTCATGATTACTCCGTATTTACACCGCGTGCATCATTCAACCCAGCGTCATGAACATGACCGTAATTATGGTGCGGTGTTGTCAATATGGGATCGCTGGTTCGGCACTCTCGCAGAGCTGAAACCGGCTTCAATCGGTCTCCAGGGCAGCTCACCACAGGGGCTTATCAAGCTAGTAATATACGGGTTGACCAGGACAGACAACAGCTCCGCTCACTCTGTTGGGCTTGAGGACAGGATTGCTGAGGCCGCTTATTACAAAGCTGAAAAACGCGGCTTTTATCCAGGCAACGAGCTTCGAGATTGGCTAGAGGCTAAAAAAGATATTGTCCGAGGGGATTACGCTGAGAAATAGCTGAGAAATAGCTCAAAAATATCTAATATCTAATATCTTGCTACAGAAATGGCTGGATTTTGTTGGTGTCATTAACAGAGCTTAATATGGAAATGTAATCAATCTCGGCGTAAACCACTGGAAGAAAAATACTCAGTCAACGTTAGTTTTTTACCTAGCCAATACGCTAAATGTGAAATTTAACCTTTTTTTTTTACACTGTTTTTACGAAATGCCTCACGCCATTCATTAAGCTGCTCGTCCTCTCGCTGAAGCTGTATAGCCAATGCTTCCAGCGTGCTAAATTTTTCTTTCTTTAGTTGGCGTCTCAGCTTTTCGGACATTCTGGACTGCAAACGTTCCGCTTCCTCCTCAGTTAAAAGTCTTGCATTTTCTATATAGTCTTGATCAGGTTTATTAATTTTCATCGCTAACTCTTCTTTATTTGTGTAACCACATTATCAAAATCTCGAAGCCAGTTTAACTCTGTATTTGATTTGTCAACACAGACTCAAACACTTAACTGCGCTTACCAAGTCGTAAGCTACTTAAATATTGCTCTATCGATATAGGTAATAATTTACCCCGCGGTTAATTTTTGAGGTTTTTTTGGGCATGATACCCAGTAATGTCTTTACTCGATAAACAGCTACTCGCATAGCAAAAAGCGGATGCTTTACCAACACGCAAAGACTCTCCCAGGATAAAATCTTAAAAATATCCTGGAAAGTATTAAAAACCTTACCGTATTTGTAGAGTTACTTGTCTAAAATCTATTAACGTTAAGATTAAGGTTTTCCTAGAGTGATGCAATTCGAACACAGTTATTCCTTTGATCCGAGCTACGGCTATAGCTTGGCAGATCTATTGACCATACCCGCGCCACTGGCATTTCCAGATTTCGCTAAATTTTGGCGGCAACGTTATGAACAGGTGTTACACCATGATCCACAACCCCTCATAAAACTTTCTGATGGGGATCACGCTGACTATGATAGTTACGACCTCAGTTATCACTCCACTGACAATATCACTGTAGGTGGTTGGCTGCTGGTGCCAAAGTATCAGCCGATTACCCAAGGTATCGTTGTAGGTCACGGGTACGGTGGCAGAGATCAGCCGGACTACCATTTGGCGATTCCCGGTGCAGTATTATTGTTTCCCTGTTTTCGTGGATTATCCCGTAGCCGCTGCAGCGTTTTTTCCGATCAGCCGCAATATCATGTCCTGCATGATATAGATAATCCTAAACGGTATGTATTGGGAGGTTGCGTTGATGATTTATGGCTGGCGGTATCAAGCTTGTTGTTTTTATTTCCTGAGGTTACCGGACAAATTGGTTATATGGGGATCAGTTTCGGAGGCGGGATTGGTGCTTTAGGGGTACCGTGGGATCCGCGTATCCAACGCGCTCATTTTAACGTACCGAGTTTTGGACAGCAGCCGCTACGTTTAAAATTGCCCACTTGTGGCAGCGCCGCTGCGGTACAGAAATATGCGCGGCAGCATGGTAATGTGTCTGAAACATTACGCTATTATGATGCCGCTACTGCAGCCTGTTATGGGTTGCAAGCCGCGCATTTTGCAGTCGCCCTTTTTGATCCCGTTGTCGCGCCCCCAGGACAATTCGCCATATACAATGCCTGGACCGGCACAAAAAAGTTATTCGTACTTGAGGCTGGGCACTTCGAATATTCTCATCAAGCAGCCCAGGAACAGGCTTTATTGCAGGAACTGAGAACCTTCTTTGGTTAATTATTTTTCGAGCTATGAATCGCGAATATCATTGCTGGTACAGTCCGCATATCGGACGGGATATGGAATTGCTGGTTTTTGGTCATGCCGGGGCAAAAGTGTTGATGTTCCCGACACGCGATGGGCGATTTTACGAATATGAAAATATTCGAATCGTCGAGAGTTTGCGCAACAAAATCGATGCCGGGCATATTCAACTATTTTGTTTAGACAGTATCGATCACGATAGCTTTTATTCTTCATGGCGCCATCCCGCAGATAGAATTCAACGCCATTTGCATTTTGAAGAATACGTTCTTCATGAAGTCATGCCCTTTATCTCCGTGAAAAATCCGCATCCATGCATGATCGCTTTCGGATGCAGTTTGGGCGCTTACCACGCAGCCAATATGGCTTTCCGACATCCTCAATTGTTTCAAAAACTCGTTGCATTCTCTGGACGCTTTGATTTAACGCTAAATGTTGAGCATTTTCGGAATTTGTTTGACGGTTATTACGACGAAAACGTTTATTTTCACACCCCCACGCATTTTTTGCCCAATCTGAATTGTGATTGGCGATTGGATCAACTCAAAAAAATGGACATTGTTTTGGTAATAGGGAAAGACGATCCATTTCTGCAAAATAATCACACATTAAGTCAGATTCTTCGGCAAAAAGGCATCAGACATACCTTACATGAATGGGATGGTAGAGCTCATCAAGGGTATCACTGGCGGCGGATGGCTCCTCTGTATATTTAATTGGTTCGCACGAGGTCGTCGATTTCCATGACACAACCAATTGGATAGATATGAATAACTGGGGTCAGAGTAAACTTAGATGCCTAGCTAAGCAATCCAGCGGACCGCGCTAACGCCACTCCGCTGAGCTTTGCGTTGAACGTCGGCTGTAAAGCATATACTTGACATTGCTGTGAAACTCCTAAGTGTCTTTTGATGGCCGACTGCGGCTAGTCGCGAAAGTCAGTCACCGACCCGTTGCGGACTATCGCCCGATCTGATTCAATGGCAGCAGTCTGGTCGTTACCGGTCATTATTTCTCCGTCGAATGCTTTACTGAAAGGAAGATCACATGCAGATCAATAAATTATCGTGCCGACGATTATTTTTCGGTAGATATACGGAAACTATCTAATTCCTTGTTAAGCCACAGGAGACTTACTTCATGACAATCCCATTTTCTGGTGGATGCGCGTGTGGAAAAATTCGCTACACATGTACTGCTGCTCCCATTGCCATGCTGAACTGCCATTGTCAGGATTGCCAAATTTCCAGCGGCGCCCCATTCGCATCCGGCATCATCGTTGCGTTGGCATCTACCCAAGTAGAAGGCGCACCAAACACCTACACAGTTACAGCAACAAGTGGGGGCAAAACCGTTCGCTCGTTTTGTGGCACATGTGAAACACCGCTATTCACTCGCGGCGAGGCCATTCCAGATTTCATGTCCATTCGGTTCTCCACCTTAGATGATCCAACTACGTTCAAACCGATGCTTGATATCTTCGTTTCCCGTGCGCAACCTTGGACATGCGTGGATACAAACATCCCGCAATTTGAAATGTCTCCCCCGAGTGCGGCCTAACAATTCATTCAAGCCGACTCCGCTTCGCGGCGCGGCTTAATTTAGGCATTAACGGTCGATTTTAGCTTTGACCGGCCACTCAAAAATCAAACTCGATGGGCAGGTAATGGCCGAAACCGCAAATTCTCCTATTGCGTCCAACTCGGCCATCAATTTAAGAAATACCCCATTCATGAAGTCATTCACATTTTATTTGCGAAAGTTTAGCTAGTCTATTATCCAAATCGAACGCGTCGGAGGTAAATGTCATGAGTACTGTTGCCATGAATAGAGAAATATTAAATGGTCTTTTTGATAATCAACAAAAGCTGGACGAATTGTTTGATTCGATTTTCGACGACGATAATTTTTTAATCAATAGCTCCCCTGCATCATCTCAATCAGTAAGTCACTCCCCAGCTATTGAGGTAGAGAAGCAATTTTCATCTGGTGGTGGCAACACTAAAGAACTACTTTTAGCGATAAAGCATAATCCATACTTTTACGTGCTTCCGATTGTGTTAGAAATTGCTGTAATTTATTCAGTGGTGATAAATCTATTTTAAAGCTCGTATCCACTGGTCAAATAAGGGCTCTGTTAGCTTAATCAGCTGAACTTCATAAGCAATTCTCGTATTGTGTTATTTAATTGAGTCCAGCTGCATAGTCATTATTCTTTCAAAAATCTGCTTACGCTCATCGTCATTTAACTGATAATACAATCTAAGCATGGCGGCGATATCATCATTTTCTTCATATAAATAAGAGCACGGTACCTTTAACACCGTAGCCAATCGCCTAACCATTGCATAGTCCGGTGCATGCTTACCTTTCTCATACTGATTGACACGAGCGCTGGCGGAAAATTCATCAATTCCCGCTAAAATTCCTAATGTTTTTTGTGGTATTCCTATTCTTACCCGCGCTTCTTTTAATCGTTTTGGTAGTGGTGGCTGACGCTCTGTTATTTCGCTCACTTTCAATTTCCATGCAAAAGTAAGCTAAGAGAATCTTAGTTTTTATAGTAGAACGATACTAAGGAATCCTTAGTATTAATTTGCCCATTATTTATTTCTTAAATTAATGGCGTAAATTTTTTATAAAGAATTACTCAAAATAACCATCTAAACAAAATGATCATTAATGGGCACTTGCATCCAGCGCTTGGATTTAACCCTGATCCAGATGCCTAAAGATAATGCGTAAACGATGAATTTCTGTAATGCATAAGTTTTAGAGCGAGGGCCAGTGAGTGTGCCTAAATTTTTTGTTTTTGCCTTAATAAATTTATTTATTTATTTATTTATTTATTTATTTTCTTTGCTTTGCCCCTGACATGCTCCTAGACACTAACAACTTAGATCCGCTTTTATCTAAACTTAGTCATTCTGAAATTGAAGAATTGGTTCTGCGCTATTGTTTTAGTGACG
>Ga0208629_100141_pt1 | contig 35731 bp, 31 predicted proteins | sample LakWasMet19_HOW5_2_FD_183865 | JGI IMG/M metagenome (GOLD analysis project Ga0208629, IMG submission 183865) | Freshwater sediment methanotrophic microbial communities from Lake Washington under simulated oxygen tension - Sediment Metagenome... | ecosystem: Environmental > Aquatic > Freshwater >... | reverse complement strand
AGAGAATTTAAGCGAAATTACTGGCTTAATCAGCAAGCATTCTATTAAAATAAATACCATGCAGAATTCAGCCATGACGTTCTCTTGTTGTATTGATGATGATGATCAGGTTGAATCTTTGATTAAAGATATTTCAACAAAATATAAAGTCTTTTATAATTCACCTTTAGAGCTCTACACTGTTCGTCATTATAATAATGAAGTTATTAATGAACTTACTAAAGGGAAAGAATTGATCCTCGAACAACGTAGCAGAAGTACTATTCAATTAGTACTGCGTTAAATAAAAAAAGGAAATACTTGTCGAAGGTATTTCCTTTTATAAAACTGAATTGTTCACCTAATGAATTCAGATAAAAAAATTGTTCAGTGTGAAGATACAAAATCGGAAATTAATTTCCTAATTGTACAACAACAACTTGATTATCAATCAAATCTATAAATATCTTTTACTTGATCTGGACTATCATATGAACTTTTCAGATCATGAATAATACCATCTGCGATATCATAAATCCAACCATGAACTGTAATTTCTTGTTTGTTTTTCCAAGCTTGTTGGATAACACTTGTTTGGCAAGTATTAAGAACTTGTTCTTGAACATTTAATTCACACATTCTACGGAATTTCACATTCTCATCTTCGATATTACTTAGTTCATGTTCGTGGTGACTATAAACTAATTTAATTTGACGAAGCCAGTTATCTAATAAACCATAAGAATTTTGTTCCATAGCAGCTTTAACACCACCACAGCCATAATGCCCTACGATAATAATATGTTCAACTTTAAGAATTTCTACTGCGTATTGAAGTACAGATAAAATGTTCATATCGGTTTGTACCACAACATTGGCAATATTACGATGTACAAACATTTCACCTGGTTCTAGACCTACGATTTCATTGGCAGGAACACGACTATCAGAACAACCAATCCATAAATATTTTGGGGATTGAATATCGACTAAATGCGTGAAATAATCATCACGAATACTTAGTTTTTCCTTAACCCATTTCTCATTGTTTTCAATGAGATTTAAAAGATTGGTATGTTTACCCATAAATTAGAATTCTCTATTTACGTCGAAATTCTCTAAGTAATCTGCTACTCTACGAACAAACTGACCACCCAATGAACCATCAACAACTCGATGATCATAAGAATGCGATAAGAACATTTTATGACGAATCGCGATCATATCACCTTCAGGAGTTTCGATAACTGAAGGCATCTTACGAATAGCTCCAACAGCCATAATTGCAACTTGAGGTTGATTGATAATAGGTGTACCCATTACGTTTCCGAATGAACCCACATTTGTTAAGGTATATGTACCACCAGAGATTTCATCTGGTGTTAATTTATTTGCACGAGCACGATTAGCTAAATCATTAACAGTTCTGGTCAATCCAACTAGGTTCATTTGGTCAGCATTTTTAATTACAGGAACAATTAAGTTACCTGAAGGTAAAGCTGCTGCCATACCAATATTAATGTTTTTACGCTTGATAATTTGAGTTCCATTCAATGAAATATTGATCATTGGGAAATCTTTAATTGCTTTTACTAAAGCTTCGATGAATATTGGAGTAAATGTGATTTTCTCACCTTCGCGTTTTTCAAACTCTTTCTTCACCTTATCTCTCCAACGAACGATATTCGTAACGTCTGCTTCTACAAATGAAGTAACGTGAGGAGAAACATGCTTACTCATTACCATATGATCAGCAATAAGCTTACGCATACGATCCATCTCGATAATTTCGTCGCCATTATTAGCAGTAACAACAGGAGCTTGAATTGTAGTTGTACTAGCTGCTGCAGGTGCTGCTTTCGGAGCTGCAGGAGCTTCTGAAACCACTGCTGCTGCAAGTGCTGAAGTAGCTGGAGCTTTACCAGATTTTTTATTCGCAACGAAATCTAAAATATCTTGTTTAGTAACACGACCTTCAGAACCTGAACCCGCAATACTATCTAATTCTGATTGAGAAATTCCTTCACTACTAGCAATGCTTTTTACTAATGGTGAATAGAAACGATCTACTGAAGATTGAACTGAAATTGCTGCTACTGGAGCTAAAGCTTTTTCTTCAACTTCTTTAATCCCAGGAGCTGCAGCTGGTGCAGGACTAGCTGCTATTGATGGTGCAGATGCGCTTGCTGAGCCAGCTTCTGTTTCGATAATTGCGATAACAGCACCAACTTTTACTACATCACCTTCATTAAACAATGTTTTAACTAAAGTTCCAGATACTGGTGATGGTACTTCAGAATCAACTTTATCTGTAGCAATTTCTAATACTGATTCATCCGTATCAATACTGTCGCCAGCATTTTTTACCCATTTAATGATTGTTGCTTCTGCAACACTTTCTCCCATTTTTGGGAGCACCAATTCGTACTGAGCCATAGTGTAAAACTTATAATATAAAGCGCAAAAATAAGCTAATTTGTTAAATCCTCAATTTTATTCTTCTTTAATAACTCTAAAGAGCATGTAAAGTGCCTGAATAGCTGTTCGTTCAATATTTTGTAATCTTAAATTTCCGAATACAAATTTCTTACTTACTACCCTATTTTCAGTAGCTACAGCTATCCAAACCGTACCAACTGGTTTATCTTCTGTGCCTCCACTTGGGCCCGCAATTCCTGAACAAGCAATTGAATAATCTGTATTAAAATGATTGATGGCGCCTTTAGCCATTTCTTCAACAGTTTCCTGACTAACGGCCCCGTAAGTATCAAGAGTATGTTGTTGAACACCTAGCATACTTTTCTTTAAATCATATGAATAAGAAATTGCTCCTCCTTCGTATGCTTTAGATGAGCCAGCAATACTAGTAAACAAATGACCAATATATCCACCTGTACAACTTTCCGCGGTTGAAACAGTTTTGTTTTTACTTATCAATAACTTTAGAATAGCTTCCTCGAAACTAATGTCTTCTAAAGCAACAACATGCTTACTAGCACGTTCAGCTATTCTATTTTTAAAACTTAGTATTTCATTCGAATCGTATTCTTTGTCGTAACTAGCCGTTAGTCTCAATCTTACCTGACCAAGTTTAGGTAGATATGCTAACTTAATATGCTTTGGTAAATCGTTTTCTATATCTTCAATTTCTGAAGCTAAAAATGATTCACCAATTCCAACTGTTAAAATGTTTTCGTGTATAACTGTGTTACCTATAAAGTTTTGTTTAAGATAAGGTAAAACAGATGTTTCCATTATTGACTTCATCTCGAATGGAACTCCAGGCATAGAAAAGAAATGTTTTCCATTATCAATGAAATGCATTGCAGGTGCTGTGCCTTGTGGATTCTGAATAACAATACAATTTGATGGAAGTTCTGCTTGCTTTCTATTAACTTCTGTAACTGGCCTATTGAACCTAGCAAATATTCTCTCCACATTAGCTAAAGCTTCTTCATTCAAAACCAATTCAGATTTGAAATATTCTGCTAATGTATGTTTCGTAATATCGTCTTTAGTCGGACCTAATCCACCAGTAATTAATATAATATCAGCTCTTTTTCGAGCTTCATCTAAAGCATCTAAAATATGTTGCTTATCATCAGATACAGATGAAATTTGTTTCACTTTAATACCAATCTCATTCAATTGTTGAGCCATCCATGCCGAGTTAGTATCGACAATTTGTCCAATTAGTATTTCGTCTCCGATAGTAATGATTTCTGCGTACAAGGAAATAATTTGTTAGTTTGTTAAAATAGATAAATAGAAAATTGAAAATAGTTATATCTGTTAGTCAATCCCGATAGCTATCGGGAAGTTGTTGTATCAATAATTTTTTGTTTAGAATTTAGAATTTGTTATTTAGAATTTTATAATAGTTATTTCATATAAAATCAAATTGGATTCTTGTTTCTATTTTTTGCCAAATACCTTTTTCAAAATATCCGTTACCCTTGCAGCTGGATCTTGGCGAATTTTCAATTCTTCAGCAGCTACTAGAATAAATAAACCATCAATAGCTTTTTGAGTTGTATAACCTGCTAAATCTGGATTCATCTTAGTAACCATCGGAACCTTATTATAGTTTGAAATAATTGTTTCCCAATATTTAGTAGCATTTACTTTACTTAGAGATTTCTCAATAATTGGTTTGAACTTTTTCAAAAGCTCCGCTTGTGTATTCGTTTTTAGATAATTAGTAGCAGCATTATTCGGTCCATTTAATATCGTTAAACCGTCGTTAATAGTCATCGCTTTAATAGCATTGATAAAAATCGGCGCTGCTTCTTTTGCAGCATCTTCAGCTGCTCTATTAACTGTTAATGTAAAATCGTTAACTAGCTTTGTTTGTCCAAGACTAACAAGTGTTTCTTGAATCTTCTTTGCTTCTGGTGGGAAAGGGATATACAAAGCCGGATTCTTATAATAAGCATCTACTTTCGATGCTAAATTACCAGCATTATTACTCCCAACATTTAAGGCTTCTTTTAAACCTGCAATAATGTCGGCATTAGTTAATGCTGTGCTTCCAGAGGCACCATTTAGTATTTCAGTTCCCTGTTTCTTCAATTTATTAAAATCGATTTGTGAATTACATGAAGTAGAAATCATGACAACTAATACCAAAACCGAGAACGTTATTTTTTTCATATTATTAATGTTAATATTTCAATTTATAATTGGATAATGTACTAATCTATATTGGCTAATTGGCACATTGTCTCATTAGCTTATTAATCTCGTTCATAAAACTCTCTCCTCCTACTCAATTTCAAATCTTGTAGAATAGATGCTCTAACCTTTAAATCTACGCTATAACGTTGATAAGTACCGAAAGGTATCCAATTTATAGCTAAGTCCCAACAATGTAAATCTCTATATATATTCAATGCTGTTGGCGTAATTTTTTTGTTTGTGAAATCATAACCACTCGTAAAACCAATTTTCCATTTTTGAGTGATACTTATATCACCATTAAAGTTAACGGATTGTTGTGTTGTAGAAGTCTTTAATGGTCGAGAATATGATAATATATAGTTAACCGCTAAGTTCCATGGAATAGACCAATCCACATAGTATTGCGGGAATCTATTGACCATTTCTAACTCAGCATAATCATACTTATTTTTAGTAACCGGTTTCGCTCCTTCTACAGTTTTGGGTTTAAATGCATCTGGATTTAAACTCGTACCAATTGATATACTCGCAGATTTCAATCGTACCAACCTTTGATCAGAATTGATTTGAAACTCTTTAATTCTTTTGGTATTTCCAGAAGTATCTGTGAATAATGTATACGGATCGAATACTGCGCTCACATCAATATTAACTTTTTCAAATAATACTGTTCTAGCTGATGCAAATATGTCGGAAAACTTCATAGAATCTGCAGCCATATTATAACTACCAGAAATCCTGAAACTATCGAATATCCTAATTTTCTTAATTACTGAACCAGTATCCGTTTCTTTCTTTACTTTCATTTCTATGTTATTATCCAAGGTATAAGATAATAAGCTTGATTTACCTCCTCCTGGAGAACCGAATAAAGAATTATTGTTTTCGAATATTGAATAAAGACTTGATTTTCCAGTAGTATCTGATTGTACATTTTCATAATAACCATAATTACTTTTAGAAAAATCTGGTCGATATGAATAACTAATAGAAGGTGTAACAACATGACGGATAGCAACAATTCCACCTTTATTTATTGGATACATCCCATAAATACGTGTCGACATACTGATACCTCCATTATATTCTGCAGAGCGTTTGAATCCTTGTAAGGTATCTGTAATAACATTTGTTCCATTCCATGATTTTTGAATAGAACTGAAATACCATCTTTCGGTATAGTTTACGAACGGACTAGCTGTTAAATATTTGAAAATATTGAATGATGTTGAAATTGGAATACTATGACGGATACCATTTTGGAAATCTTTTAACGATTCCTTTTTGAATAGTAAAGTATCATAGGTATTAATTCTATTCAAGGCATCAGCAGTATAACTTACCCCGATTCTGTGATACCATTTCTGATCTCCAACTCTATTTTTAGGTTCAAATGGAAAAACCCTCGACATGTTAAAACTAACACTAGGCAAGCCTAATGAAACTGTACCATTCGTAAGATTCTGCGCATGAGTCATGGATCCATTTAAAGAGAACGGTGTTCCCTCCCACGATTTTGAAAAACTAACAGATGAGTTCAAGTTATTCTGAGTAATACTCTGAATATTTGAAGTGATATTATTTCTGTAATTGTTTCTGGTAGCGATATTTACAGATGCACTAAATCTAGTTCCTGGAATAGCTTTGGGGTCTTGATTATGTGTCCATCTAATACTGAAATCTTTATTTCTAATGTATGATGCAGTATTAGGTTCTCCAAATCTTCTATCCGTAAATGTGGTCGTTAGATTACCGTTAAATTTATACTTCACATTATACCTAGAGAAAGCACTAAATCCATAACTTCCTTTCGAATATATATCGCCACGAAGTGCTAAATCAACATAATCGTTAATCCCAAAATAATATCCACCATTACGTAAGAAAAACCCTAATTCTCTATCCTCACCTATCTCAGGCATTAATATTCCTGATGAACGGCCACTTTTTCTTGGGAAAAATCCAAAAGGCAATGCTAAGGGTAATGGTACATCTTCTACCACTAAATATGCAGGACCTGATACCGTTTTGTCTTTAATATTTTTCGCTTTAGTTAATGCGATATAGAAATGCGGTTCGGGTAAATTACAAGTAGTAAATTTTCCGTTACGAATAAAAACCTCATTCAATTCATTTTTCTTAACATCTTCTGCGAGCAAGTAACCCTGACCTTCATTCGTAGTAACTTCCTTGATTTTACCTTTTTTCGTTTCGAAATTATAGGTCATTTCCTCGGAATTGTAAACCTGCCCAGCATCAGTAAATACAGGCTTCCCTACAACTTTACCTACACTATCCTTTACACCTCGAGCATAAACTAATTTCTTACGTTGATCAATAGTAACAAAATCAGCTTTTAAACTGATATCACCATAATAAACCTCAGCTGCATTGTACAAATAGACCATCGAATTTTTGATATCATATACAATCGAATCTTTCGCATTGTACTTTATAGGGTCTTCGATAGCTTGTTTTTTATTCACAATGGATAATGTATCCTTGCTTGTTTTCGTTATGGTGGAATCGATAGAAACGTTATTATTGTTCGAATTCATGGACATTAACTGCCCATTGAAAGCGAAAATAATTACTAACAATAGTGAATATTGGGGTTTAAAACGTTTCAATCTCGGTTATGAATACTATTTTTGCAAGCGAATTAACGAAAAAATAAGGAATATTAGTACCGTGAAGAAAATTCAATTAGCCATTACACTCATAATCATCGTGTTGATGAATAACACAAGTTATGCTAGTTTAGGCTCACCCTATAAAATTAAAACTGTAGTTATTGATGCTGGTCATGGTGGCCACGATGTTGGTTGTATTGGTTCTCATTCTAAAGAAAAGGATGTTACTCTTGCTTTGGCATTAAAATTGGGTAAATATTTAGAAGATAATTATCCTGATATCCGTGTAGTATATACTCGTAAAACAGATGAGTTTATTGAGTTAATTGAACGAGCAAATATTGCAAACAGAGCAAAGGCAGATCTATTTATCTCATTACATTGTAATGCTAACGCAAATAAGGCTGCATACGGCTCTGAAACCTTTGCTATGGGTTTACACGTATCAGAAGCAAATTTGAACGTTGCAAAGCGAGAAAACTCGGTAATCTTGTTAGAAGATAATTATGAGAAGAATTACGATGGTTTCGATCCTAAATCGACTGAAGCCTATATTATCTTCTCTTTATATCAGAATGTAAATATTGATAAAAGCTTATACTTAGCTTCAAAGGTTCAAGATCAGTTCACTAATAAGCTAAAACGATTCAATCGAGGTGTTAAGCAAGCTGGATTTATCGTGTTATACAAAACAAATATGCCTTCTATCCTTATCGAAAGTGGTTTTTTAACTAACAAAGATGATGAGGAATTTTTAACAACTGAAGATGGTCAAAATAATATCGCAAAGTCGATATATTTGGCATTTAAAGCATACAAAGAGGATCTCGAGAAGGAAAAATAATTATCTTTATAAAATTTTCTACACTGTGAAAATAAATAACGAAACCAAAGTTGGCATTATAACCGTATTTGCGGTCACTATATTAATTCTAGGATACAATTATCTTAAAGGAGAAGATGTATTCACGGATACTGAAGATATCTATGCAGAATATGAACAAATCAATGGTATTAAAGTATCTAACCCTATTTTGTACAATGGATTTATCATTGGAAAAATTACAGGCTTAGAACTTACTCCCAAAGGCACTATTGTTGCCAAGCTTACTATTAAACCAAATCTTCAAATTCCAGATAATACTATTGCGAAAATTGTTAGTCAGGATTTATTAGGTGCAAAAGCAATCGTTTTATACTTTGGAGATTCCAGAACATTTATTGAAGAAGGTGATACCTTAAGAACTGATGTTGAAATGAGTTTAGCGGAGTCTGTGAATTCAGAAGTTTTACCCGTTAAACAAAAGGCTGAGAAGCTTTTAGGTACTGTTGATTCAATCTTAATATCAATTCAATATATTCTAAATCCAAATTTCCGCTCGAATATCGATCAAAGTTTTGCGAGTATTAAAAGAAGCATTGAAACCTTAGAAGTTACAGCTACTCGAGTAGATTCTATGGTTAAATATCAATCAGCTAGGTTTAAAACGATCTCGAATAATATTGAAAGTATCAGCACAAACCTTAGAAACAACAACGATAAAATCACGAATATTCTTCAAAACGTAGATCAAATTAGCGACTCCCTTGCTAAGATTAATTTCGTTGAAACGATTGCTAATGCTAATAAAGCTTTAGCTGATATCGCTATTATTACTGAGAAAATTAACAACGGACAAGGTACTATCGGTCTGTTAGTTAACGACGATAAGTTATACAAAAACTTAAACCAAAGCTCTAAAGATTTAGACAAGCTTTTAGTCGATTTAAGACTCAATCCTAAGCGTTATGTTAGTCTATCTATATTCGGCGGAGGAAGTAAGAAGTATAAGGAACCGGATACGACTTCGACAAAGTCGAAGTAATTTGTTAATTTGTTAATTCGTTAATTTGTTAATATTATCAATTAGATCTTCAATAATTCATCTTATACAATTTTCTTAAAAGCTTATTGATTTATTAATTGAAAAAAGTTGCATTTATGCGGTTGTGGATTCGATTATAAATTCGATTCTTTGTAAATGCGTGGAAGAAAAGAGACTGGGAATGTAGTTCTAGACAAATCATTAGAACTTTCAATAAAAATTGTCAAATTCTGTGACATTTTAAATGGTCATAATAAAAGGGATATCTCTCGTCAATTATTAAGATCTGGAACATCAATTGGAGCAAATATACGTGAAGCACAAAATCACGAAAGCGATAATGATTTTACCCATAAGTTTAAAATAGCAGCAAAAGAAATTAAAGAAACTGAATATTGGCTAAATATAATCGAAGCTTGTTACGAGGAGTATAATATTGATGAAATTTCAAAATTATTAGAAGAGGTCGCTAAAATCACCAATTCTATAATTACTACTATGAAAAACAAATCAAAGAAATAATCCTATTAACAAATTAACGTATTAACAAATTAACAAATTAAAAACTTTTCCCCCTCTATCGCCAGCACTACATTATCAAATTCTGATTTAGCTTCGGCAAGTAGTGGTTCAAGGTCGCGGTAGCGAGCTGAAAAATGCCCGATCATTAATTGCCTTACTTTCGCTTTTTTGGCAATGATTCCGGCTTGTAGGGCAGTTGTATGGAATGTTTCAACTGCACGGTCTATTAATTCATGTAAGAAAGTAGCTTCGTGGTAAAGAAAGTTCACGCCTTCTATTTGTTCAATGAAATCCTCGTTATAAAGTGTATCAGAGCAATACGCAAAAGATCGCGATGGATTAGGATCAAATGTTAACTCTGCATTCAAAATAATATGCCCGAACTTATCTGTATAATCAATTCCGTTTTTTAGTAATGGAATATATTCTAAAGGAATATCATACTCTTCAAGTTTTGCAGTATTGATTTTACGCTTACGTGGTTTTTCTTTTATCAAAAAGCCTGTAGTTGGAATTCTATGATTCAGAATAATGGTTTCTACAGTTACATCATTGTTTTCGAATATCTGTTCTGGATATTCTGTATGAGTAAAATGAAAAATCACTTCATAACGAAGTTGTGTTTCAGAAACTACTAATTGTAAATCTACAATTTCTTTAAGCTGAGGTGGACCGAAAACATGAATTTCCTTGGTTCTTCCGTTGAGGTGCATTGTAGATAGCAAGCCAACTAAACCTAAATAATGATCGCCATGTAAATGCGATATAAAAATATAATCTATTCGAGAAGATTTTAACTTGAATTTATTCAATTGATTTTGAGTGGCTTCACCACAGTCAATTAAATAAAACTTTTCGTTGATATTTAATAATTGGGCACTAGGGTTTCTATTGTAAGCAGGAGTTGCAGAGCTACTTCCTAAAACAATGACCTCAAAACTGCCCATTTATTTGAATAATATTTAAAATAGATTATTGTTCTTCTTCACCCATTTCGCGACGTAAATCGCGTTCAATTTCTTCCATAAATACTAAGTCGATTGCTTCTGTAAGTGTTGGAACTATACTGAAATAATTTTCTGTAGTAGATAATCCTAGTAATTGTTGAATTTCAGAATGAACTCCTGTTAATACAAAAGTGCCTTCGTAATTTCTACATAATCGATTAGCAGATAATAATGCGCTTGCTCCAGATTCGTCTACAGCGTGTACATGACTTAAATCTAAAATGATGTTGTAAATACCTTCCGTGTGTATTAATAATATTTCTGATTTAAGCTTCGGACCTGTTTCTGAGTTTAATTCTTCAACATCTAAAGGCTTAATCAATGCGTATTTTTCGTGTTTGTCTAGTTCAAATTTCATAAGGCTAATTTACAATAAAATTATTTTAATAATTTACTAAGAGCTGAAATAACATTAGCTTCAATCCTAGCATTTACATTCTCTAAGCTAATTTTTTCAAATTTCATTCCTGTAATTTTCTCGAATAATTCGATGTATCGGTCAGAGATTTCTTGAATTTTAGAATCCGTCATTTCAGGAACAACTTGTCCATCTTTCCCTTGGAAACCATTCTCGATTAACCATTGGCGTACAAACTCTTTCGATAATTGCTTTTGTTCTTGACCGTTTTTCTGACGTTCTTCATATCCTTCAGCATAAAAATAACGTGAAGAATCGGGTGTATGAATTTCATCAATTAGATAAATTTTATCACCTACTTTACCGAATTCATATTTCGTATCTACAAGGATTAAACCTTTATCTGCGGCCATCTCCTGCCCTTTTTTATACAATGCTAAAGTATATGCTTCTAATTGAGCATACTCGTGTTCTGTTACTAATCCTTTAGCAATTATATCTTCTCTGCTAATATCTTCATCGTGACCTTCGTGAGCTTTTGTTGTAGGCGTGATAATTGGATTCGGTAATTTATCATTTTCATTTAAGCCATCTGGTAGAGTAACTCCACAAATTGTTTTTCTACCTGCTTTATATTCACGAGCAGCATGTCCAGCTAAATAACCACGTACAACCATTTCAACAGGATACGTTTCGCAACGAATACCAATAGTTACAGAAGGATCTGGAACAGCAATAACCCAATTCGGCACAATGTCTTTAGTGGCATTTAAAAAGTGTTCTGCAATTTGATTTAATACCTGGCCCTTGTAAGGAATTGGTCTGGGTAGAATAACATCAAATGCAGAGATTCTATCACTTGCATGCATTACTAAATACTGATTATTGATGTTATACACATCGCGTACTTTCCCACTGTAAAATCCAACTTGATTTGGAAAATGGAAGGTCGGTTCTTTATGACTAGACATTTTGTTTTTGGTATTGTTATTGAAATTTCCTGCGATTTACTGAATATCTCCGTAAGCTTCAAGTATTCTTTTCACTAATTTATGACGAACAACGTCTTCTCCTGTTAAATAGATGATATCGATTCCTTGTATATCCTTTAAAATATTAAGTGCAGTATATAAACCCGACATCGATTTTTTAGGTAAATCGATTTGAGTAACATCCCCTGTTAAGATAAACTTAGCAGTAGGTCCCATACGAGTTAGAAACATTTTCAATTGCATATCAGTTGCATTTTGGGCTTCATCCAAAATAACGAAAGCATTATCAAGGGTTCTTCCACGCATAAATGCAAGAGGTGCAATTTCGATAGTTCTATTTTCTAGGTATTGCTTTAATTTATCAGCTGGAATCATATCATCCAATGCATCATAAAGTGGGCGCAAATACGGATCAATTTTTTCTTTTAAATCACCAGGCAGAAAACCTAAATTTTCTCCTGCTTCAACTGCGGGGCGAGTTAAGATAATCCTTTTAACCTCTTTATTTTTCAAAGCTTTAACAGCAAGCGCTACGGCAGTATATGTTTTACCAGTACCAGCAGGACCGATAGCAAACATGATGTCGTTTTTCTCGCAAGATGTTACCATCTTCTTTTGGTTCTGCGTTCGTGCCTTTACTACATTTCCATTGGGGCCAAATACTAATGGTTCTGAATCGTTACCTGTTGAAGATACATGAACATGTTTGTGTTCGGTATCGGTTGTAACACTTCCAAGAATTGCCTTTAATTCGTCCTCATTTAAGTGATGAAATTTTTCGTAATGAGCCATTGCCATCCCCATCTTCTTGTGAAGTAGGTCGAGCATTTCTTCATCGCCTATTGCTTTAAGTTCATTTCCGCGAGCAACAAGACGTAATTTTGGGAATGCTTTTTTCAAAACATTCAACTGCTCATTCTCTAATCCCCAGAACTCTGGCGGATTTACATTTTCGAGTGAAATTACTAGTTCGTTCAAATGTTTATAATGATTATGAAATAAATAAAATGGTTAATGCTAAAATAATTATTTTTGGAGGAAACTTATAAAGCAGTTACCAACATATGCCAATAATAACCTTAACAACAGACTTGGGTATCAAGGATTTTTACCTTGCCGCTGTTAAGGGGTTCATATTAAGTAATTTGCCCGAAACTAAGATTGTAGATATCACCCACCAAGTTCCATCGTTTAATATTACTCAAGCCGCTTTTATTCTAGGAAATGCTTTTCATTACTTCCCTGAAGGTACTGTTCATCTAGTTAGTGTTGACAATTCCTATCAAGCAGATGCAAAATTCGTAGCTGTAAAAGCACACGGGCATTATTTTATTGGTCCGGATAATGGTATTTTCTCTTTGTTTTTACAAAATGAAAACATCGAAAAAATTGTAAAAATCAATCTGAGAATTCTTGATGATTATAAACATTTCCCTATAAAAGATATCCTTGTGAAATCAGCTGTACATTTAGCTAAAGGTGGATCAATGGAATTCTTAGGTAGAAAAATAAATCATCTAAATGTTAGAACTATTATTCAACCTGTAATTAATAAAGATCAAATTAGAGGTAGTATTATTTATGTCGACTCATTCAGAAATGCTATCACTAATATCACTAGAGAATTATTTGAGAAAGAAGTTGCAGGAAGAGCATTCACTATTTTATTCAAAAGAAACGAAACATTAGAAACCATTCACACACAATATTCTGATGTTTTGGAAGGTGAAAAACTAGCATTATTTGGAATTACGGGATACTTGGAAATAGCAATAAACAAAGGCGAAGCAGCCACTTTACTCGGTCTTCACACTGGTGAAGCAATTATTATAAACTTCAAATGATTACACGCATTGTAAAAATGACTTTCATTCCTGAAAAGGTAGATGATTTCTTGAAAGTATTTCATGAATCTGCAAGTTTCATTCGCAGTTATCCAGGTTGTATTCAAATGCAATTGCTAAATGATATTCATCAACCTAATGTATACTATACTTATAGTCATTGGGAATCCGAAGAACATTTAAACCACTACCGCAACTCTACACTCTTCAGAGAAATCTGGTCTAAAACAAAAATTAACTTCGCAGAGAAAGCCGAAGCTACCTCGCTTACGCTCGTTAGCTAGATATTAGATGTTAGATATTAGAATTATTTAATTGACACATTAGCTAATTATCATATTGTCTCATTGGCTAATTGTCTCATTGGCTAATTATTCCGTGGCGCGTTTCTGAAAAATCAAATATCCCATATTAAATAAAAAGTACCAATTCTCTCTTGGATCATCATAATAGGATGTGTTAATGCTTATAGGGCCAATCGGACTTTGATATGCAAGTGTGGCCATGGCGGTTAAGTAACGATGAGAAAAGGCTTTTTCGAGTGTTGCTTTTTGAGAAACTGTATTCGATATTTTTTGATAAGGTTGAAAATAGAATAACTCTAATCGTGCTTGTAAATTTCTGTTAATGAGATAAACATTTTTCAATCCGAAAGCTGCAAAACTTAATGCTCTGTAATTCTCAAGCATAATGGTTTTCGTATCAATTAATGGATGAAATGCGGTAGCATTGATTATGCTTGAACGATAAGAACTAAATAGCGGTTGATCAGATAAAACAAGGTTATATGCAGTTCCAATTTTATATTTATTTGTAACCTCGTAATACTTTTCGAAATCGACACAGAGTTTTAACCAAGAAGAGTATTTTCTTCGAGCATTTAATATTGATTCCGTACCAGGAATATATCGTTCTACTCCATCAACATATTGTAACGCAAATCGAGCTGAATGTCCTTTATAAGCAAACTGTTTTAAATTGAGAGTATTGTTTTCGTACTCTACTGCATATTTTAAGGCGTTGAAAGTGCTTTTATCTAATACATCTCCATCATTATAAATATTATTCTGACTAAATAAATCTCTAGTATTAAAACCACCTGCTTTTAACATCCATTTACCATTATATTTAGCTGGAATTCCAAAGGTAAACATCAATCGTTTATCAGATTGATCAACAAAATTAATGGTTGGTTCTAGGATGGATAAATCTGAACTTTTAAAATAATTCCAATGGTTGTAAACGAAATTCGCTGATAAATAATACGGACGTTTCCAATTAAAATCTAATCGAGTTGCTAAGGCAGCAGATTCATAAAATCGACCTAAATAAAAATCGGTACTTACTGATAAAAAGTAAGCATTTAAGTAACTATAATCTAAACCGAAATAAAGTGTATTAATTGGCCTAGAGCTAATGTTTCCACCTACTTCAGCACGAATGTTTCGCTCTGGTTTTACATCTAATTCGAAATCATATAATCCTTTAGTAGTAGGAATTATTCTAGGAAAAACAGTCCTGAAATTCTGATCAGATACTAATAAATAATAACCTTGCTTCGCATTATACAAACTTACTCTGTTGTAATCTTGCTTAATTACATTTCGGATATATACTTTTTGTCGATTGTTAACGCCAGTGAATCTTAGGGCATTAAAGATAATTGGAGATTTTCGATCATTGAATTTAGTTCTTAATTCTTTTTTCTCTTCTCTGCTTTGCTCTCGTTTAATTTTAGCTTTAATCTCTGGCATTTTAGACATTGCAGCTTCGTAACCAATTCTTATTAAGTCCTGTGTCTTCTTAAAATCGACAACAGAAAAATCTCCAACATCTGGTTGAATATAAATTCCATTTTCATCGATTAAAGCACTGTCTGATTTAGATAATAAAAGGTAATTGAACAACTTCCCTACAGCTTCTTCATCTGTTTTAAAAGGATATTCTTTAAATGTTTTAGAAGATACGTTTACGCCAATTATAATATCAGGTTTAAACTGATTTTTCATTACATCAACTGGGAAATTATTATATAATCCACCATCAAATACATATCTACCATTAATTTTTATGGGTCTATAAACATAAGGAACAGTCATGGTTGCACGTAATGCCTCACCTAAACTACCATTCCCTACAGCTATTTGTTGTTGAGAAAACACATCAGCAATCATACATCTAAAAGGAACCATCAAACTATCGAAATTCCAATTGGAATTGATGGTAGCTTGAGCTGTCATTTCTAGTAAAGCGAAATTAAGAGGGATATCATTTACAAGGTTAGAACGAAATCTAGCTTGAAAAACAGAATCCAAACCTAAGCCTAAAGAAGCGATTGAAGCCGACATCGCTTTACGTTGATAATAGTAGGTGAAATCTGTTTCGAAATTACCAGAAACCCATTCCTGAAAATCTTTGCTATTAACAATGTATTCCATTTCAGAAGGCGAATATCCAGCTGCGTAAAAACCACCAACTAATCCACCCATTGAAGTTCCGGTTACATAATCTATTGGAATATTATTCTCTTCTAAAGCCTTTAAAACACCAATATGAGCAATACCTTTCGCAGCTCCTCCACTAAGAACAACACCAACCTTTTGAGCTTGAGCGTAAAAGCTGAGAATTAAAAACAAAATGAATATTCCGATTGTCTTTTTCATGTAAATAAATGATGTTACAAGATAAGAAATCTAATAGATAAACACGTTAAGTTTAGGTTAGATGTTATATTTGCAGCGATGAAAACAAAAACACCCCAAGAATCGGAAACAATAATGACCGAATTAGTATTGCCAAACGATACTAACACTCTCAATAATTTAATGGGAGGAAGATTATTACACCTTATGGATATAGCTGCTGCTATTTCAGCTCAAAAGCATTGCAATAGAATTGTAGTAACTGCTTCGGTTGATAATGTTTCTTTTAAAGAGCCTATTAAATTAGGAGATGTAGTTACGATTAAAGCAAACATCACTAGATCGTTCAACTCTTCGATGGAAATTCGTTTAGACGTATGGGCTGAAAATATCCCATCAGCTACAAAATATAAGAGTAACGAAGCATATTATACTTTCGTTGCAGTTGATCAAACTGGTCGCCCTATTCCTGTACCAGTTGTTGTTCCTACTACGGAACATGAGAAATCTCAATTCGACGGTGCTTTAAGAAGAAGACAATTACGTTTAGTGTTAGCCGGAAAAATGAAACCCGATGAAGCTACAGAATTGAAAGCTTTGTTCGTATAAACATCATTCAACACTTAATCTCAAAGGGATTAAAGCATTCTTTATCAATAGAATACTTTAATCCTTTTCTTATCCTCTCGATAGAACCATATTACTAACTCGTTTCATCATCCAAAGGCATAATAACATCGTAATAATAACGACTACACCAAGCCAGTTGAAATGTACAATTGAATTGTCTGGAGCCTTAGAAACAATTAAACCAGCACATAAACTAGCTACACCACCCGCAATTTGTTGTATGGAAGAGTTAATTCCCATAAAAGCACCACGATCTTGAGGTTGAGGCACAACTGTCATTAGAGCTGATCCTGATATCATTCTAGAAGTGATACCAATAAACAAGATTGAATTGATTACGATTAACCAAACAAGAGAGATTGGACTAAGATTGGTGTAAACCGCGCACATGATAATGGATACAATGGTACCAAATGCGAACATATTGTATTTACCAAGCTTGTCGGCTAAGCGACCAATAATCGGACCTGCGAACATGGTTGAAATACCAGTAAACATAAAGATTAAAGGAAGTTCAGATTCTAATATTTTGATATTGTTCACTAAAAAAGCACTAGAGAAAGGCATCAACATAAAACCACCAAGCGATAGCAAAGCAGTAGTTGAAAAACCTTTTAAGTAGTTTCTATTCGACAAAGTATGCCATAAATGAACAAAGGCATTTTTATCATGATATAATCCGATGTGTTTATTTACAGGTTTAAGCCATTTGAGAATTACTAAGAACACTACGACAGCTAAAATAACAATTGCTATAAATGGAGCATGCCAATCGTACAAATGCGCTAAATATAGACCGATAGGGATACCAGCAACCTGACTCACAGCAAAGGAAAGCTGAACGTAGCCCATAACTCTCCCACGCTTCTCCATTGGGAACATATCGGTGATAATAGCGAAGGATATGGAAGAAATTACACCACCGAATAAACCAGTTACCACACGAGCGAAAAGCAACATTCCATAGGTATTTGCTAAACCACACAAAAGAGTTCCTAAAATAAATCCCGCGTAAAAAAACAAAAGCATTTTTTACGATCGAACTTATCGGCGAAACCAGCTACTAACAAACCAGATGCACCAGCACTTAAAGCATAAACAGAAACCACTAAACCGAATTCAGAAGTTTCGATATTCAATAATCTAAGCAATTGAGCACCTAAAGGAGATAGCACCATAAAATCGAGTACAACAGTAAATACTGTTATTGCAAGAATGGCTATTACAAAAATTTGGTATTTAGAGAACTTGTCTGTAGCGACATTCTCTGTTGAAGTTGTATTATTCATAGGGTGTGTTATGTATCAAATGTATTTCTTTTTGCTTAAAAAAACCTTAATAAAAGCGAATAGTGAGTAAAATTGAAAAAAATCAAAATTTAATTCACTGATTTTCTAGGTCTTAAAAATAAAGTAAAATATTATTTGCAAGAAAGGTCTGTTTTTGTACTTTTGCGGCGGAGAGTTGGCAGAGTGGTCGATTGCGGCAGTCTTGAAAACTGTTGACTGTAACAGGTCCGGGGGTTCGAATCCCTCACTCTCCGCTGATACATCAAAAACCCAGCTTTTGCTGGGTTTTTTTGTTTAAAACTGTGTAATAATGGGTAAATATGTACAGGTTTGGGTTTCCAACTGGTTACCCATTTCGTAAATAGCCCAAAAAGGGTAACCAGTGTTTGCACAGTCTTATTCAGATTTGCACAACCGTTTTATTTTCTTTATTTTTTGTATATGTCTATCAAATAACAACTTGAGGAGTTTTTTTTGTAATATACTGTAGAAAGAGGTATGGGTTCAATAAAGGAAAAATCTCCGAGGGTTCGTTTTAGGAATTTAAAATAAAATACAAATTTGGATTGTTTTTAAACAAAAAAGCCGCCCAAAATGGTTTTAAATCTGTAAGGTTTTTTTAGGATATTACAACCAAGCTTATGATGGTTTTTTTTGTTAAAACTGTGCAATTAGCGTTTGCACAATCTTACACAGAGGTGTACACCTTTTTTACTTATAATTTTAAATATAAGTATCTGCTAAATAATTAATTGGAATGACTTTTCGAGTATGTGAGATTGAAGGAGCTATGGATCAAATAATTTATCAAGAAAATGTCTTTTGTTTAGAATTTGTAGCTGTAACCTAGTCTTATTACTTGTGTCTCATAATAGTCAGTGCTTATGTATTTAAAGCCTTGTCCCTGAATTTCTTTTTTGATAATGATTGTGTTTAAAATATCTGTTACGTTAAGCAATAATTCGCCTTTCCCCTTATTCAAACTCTTTTTTATGCCAAGGTCTAAAGAGAAACGTTGGGCAATTTTTCCTTGAGGAATAATGTCGGGAGCTAAATAAATTAAGGTTAATTGTACGTCAAAGTTTTTAGGTAAATGAAAAGAATTATTCACTTTTATATTTCCTGAAATAATTTCTTGTTTGTCGGCTGAAAAGGTGTTTGGAACAGGATATTTATTTTCTACTCTAAAAGCATTGATTTGATTATGATACCCATTAACGTTTAAATTAAAGGAATACCATTTTGCTACTTCCTGTGACAAGACAACCTCTAAACCAGTATTATAACTTCTTCCAGCATTTTGAAATATAGCATATATCAAATTGCTATTTGGAGCAATGCTCGAAATTCGAGTGATAGTTCCGTCAGCAAAACGGTGGTAAGAGGCAGAATAAAAATACCCTTTGTTCCAACTTGTCTTATAACCAAGTTCAAATGAATTAGTAAACTGTGGTCGCAAAGCAGGATTTCCAACCTTTATAATCTCTGCGTCATCGTATTTTGGAAATATTCTTATATCCACTTCGTTTGGTCTATCAACTCTGCGATTATAAAACAATGAAATTTTATTGTGGTCGTTTATTTTGTATGCTAATCTTACATTAGGAAATGGCTGTAAATAATTATATCCATCACTCTTATAAGTGTTGTGATTGGGATTTACATCATATTGAATTTTCACATATTCTATTCGCAATCCTAACTCAGCTTCCCATTCCTTATTTTCAAATATATAGTTCCCATAGATAGCTGGGATTAATTCTTTGTATGTTGCCCAACCACCTGCATTAATATCTAAAACTGAATTTACACCAGGAATAAACTGCATATTTGTTGGAATATTTCTATTACGAATTTTTACACCTGTTTCAATTCGACCGTATTTCAAAGGTTTAATGTAATCAAAATTAAAGTCATAAACTTGCTCGTCTGATAATAATTTAAAGGCATCTGTTCCATTTGTTGTCGGCAAATAGTTGTCATAAAAATATTTTTCATCCTCTCTATGAAATGAATAGTTCAACCCAATATTTAAAAAATGACCCGCCTGTTTAAATTTATGCTGATAGGCAGCAGTTGCCATTATTGTTGTTTTTAGCTCATCCTCCAAAAATTGCCACAATCTTTGTCTTTCAGTATTATCGGCATTAAAAAAAGGTTGGTCGCCTCTGTCAATTATTTTTTCTCTACCGAATAATGTTGAAATTGTAAGTGTGTTGTTTTGATTCATACTCCAATCAAAACCTGTCTTTGAAGTAAAAAAGTTGGTATTCCGATTTCTTTTTAATTGTTGATTAATAATAGTTCCATCATCATAGCTTCTTGTCACAAATTCGTTCTTGTTTAGGGTTTGTGTATAAAGATTGTCTGCTTGAAAAAATACGTTGATCTTCTTTTTTCTATAATTAATTGATAAGGATGGATTTATTTTAGGTGTAAATTGATATTGAGGTCTAATGGTTGGTAGGTTTTCTTGCCGAACCCATAACGAGCCTAAACCAGTTGTGAAACCAACTTTTCCATTAAAACCTTCTTGTTTGTTTTTCTTCATTAAAATATTTATGATGCCTGCATTTCCATTTGCATCATACTTTGATGAAGGATTGTTAATGATTTCTATTTTTTCAATTGCAGAAGCAGGAATATTATCTAAACCCGATTGACTTCCAAATCCAGTTAAGGCAGTTTGTTTGCCATCAATTAATACGGTTACTTTATTATTTCCTCTTAATTGCACCTTTCCATCTTGAACTGTTACTCCTGGCAAATTTTGCATTGTTTGTAAAGCTGAACCTCCACTTTGACCGATGTTATCTTCAACCTTAAAAGACTTTTTGTCCATTTTATCACCTACTTCATCCTGTTTAGCCGAGATAACAACTTCACCTAATGTTTTATTATCTTCTTCTAAATTTATTGTAGATATATCCAAAAATTCGGAAAGACTTCCAACATAAATAGTTTGCCTTTTGGTAATATAGCCAATAAAAGAAATTTCAAAGTAATAGTTGTTTGGTTTAATATTAGAAAGAGTAAAACGGCCTTCTTCGTTACTAACTGTTCCTGTCACAAATGCACTATCTTTTTCGGTTTTCAATACTACATTTACATAAGACAAAGCAGATTTATTCGCTTTGTCTTTTATTAAACCTGATATGGTAACCCCATTGTTTTGACCAAATGAATATGAAGTCAAAACAGTAACTAAGATTACTAAAGAAATTAATTTGGCACGCATTATTACTTAGTAAATTTAGTTTTGAATTTCTTTTATAAATTTTCCATTACTATCAAAAAGCAAATCCATTCCTTTAATTTCTGCTTCGTAAGTTACTATGCCTTTAACATCAGTAATTTTTGCAGCCTCTTTTACATTCTGCCCTTTGTAGTTCGCCATTACATATTCTAAAACTCCCTTTGGCAATTGGTTTAATTCGATCTCAATTTCGGTTTCTAACAAGTTGCCTTGTGCATCAAATAAAACCGATTGCTCCGATTTGTTCATCTCAAATTCTACTTCAAAATTGACACCTTCCTTTTCCCACTTATCTGCTTTTACTTGGGGGAAATTCTTTTGAAAAGCTGTTTTTACTGAAGCAGGAACATCTTTTTCCTGTAATTTTTGTGCGAAGGTGAGTGATGTAATCATCGCTGCAACCATCATTAATGCTAACTTTTTCATTGTTTTGTTTATTTATTTGTTTAAAATCTACAGGACAAAGTTGCAACCCGATTTAGAAGAAAATTAGAATTTTTAGAAAGCCACAGAAAAAGAATGAAAATTGTTTGCAAATGAGTAGGAAATCTTCCAGTTATTCAGGTCTGCAATTTTCTTGATAATAGCCAAACCCAAACCATTACCCTGCTCTGATGGATTGGATTTAGAAAAGCGTATGAACAGTTTATCGGCAACTAAGGTTTGTGATTGACCTGTGTTTGAAAATGTAAGTGAATGATTTGAGAGAGTAACTAAAACCTGACCATCATTTACATTGTGCCTGATAGCATTTAAAAATAAATTGCTGATAAGAATTTCTGCTAAAGCTGGATTTGATTTTACTGCAACAGATTCTTTCATTTCTGTTTTTATAATTAGGTTCTTTGCTTTTGCCTGCTCCGTAAAAAAGTCAAAGTGTTTCTCAATTGCCTCGTTCAAATTAATTGTTTGCTTCTCGTTGTAAATGTCGTTTTCCATCTTAGATAGCAACAATAGGTTTTTGTTCAAACGATTTAGACGTGAAACGCTATCGTTCAAGGAACTCAGCATTTTATACTGTTCCTGTGTGAAATCAGAGTTTTGGATAAGGTTATCAATTTTTGCTTGAAAAACTGCCAAGGGCGTTTGCAGTTCATGAGCTGCATTTTCAACAAATTCTCTTTGAGTATTGTAGATTGAGGTATTCTTGTAAATCAATTTTTCAATACTTTTATTTAAACGATTAAATTCTTCAATATTTGTTTCAATAAAAATTGGCTGATTTGATTTATCAATTTCAAACTTCTCAATTTGACTTAACGTTTTGTAAAATGGTTTCCAAAGATTGATGGATAATCTTTTTGTGATTACAAATAAGCCAACAAGTAATAGAGAAATAATAACCAAAAAAAGTATTGCTATGCTCTTCATTAAATCCTCAGTTTCCACTAAGTTAATTCGTGCTGAATACGTATATGGATAGCCTTCTATGAGAATAGAAGCATTAAGTTCACGGTATGGTTCGGTTTCTGCGTCTAAAGTATCATAGTAAGAGTTATAAAAGATAGTGTCGTTACCCGAATTTTTAAAAGGCTCAATCTTATTATTTCTATTGTATTTGTTCCAATTTGGGATTTCTGCGGTTGTTAAAGTAGGCAATGAATATTTCAAAAATTCATACTTATGGAGTATGAGTGTTTCATCTGTTTCTTCAATGTATAACCTCTCGGTAACATAATAGAACAAAGGTGCGGACACGATTAATAGAATCACTGAAAAAAGTATATAAACCGTTGATGTTTTATGTAATAGTTTTTTAGTCATTCTGCCATTTGTAACCTAATCCGTAAACTGTTTTTATGTAATCGTTGCAACATGCTTCTTTCAATTTGTTTTTTAAGTTTTTTATATGAGCATAAACAAAATCCTGATTGTCAAGCATATCAGCCATATCTCCTGAAAGATGCTCGGCTATAGCACTTTTTGAAAGTACTCTATTTTCATTACCGATTAAATATAAAAGCAAATCAATTTCCTTTTTTGTGATGTCAATTTTCTTAGTGTTTACTTTTACGGTTTTGGAAAGTAAATCAATTTCAATTTCATTGAATGCAACAAGGTTGTTGCCTTTAAAGTTTTTTCGCCTGATAAGGGCTTGTATTCTTACAAATAATTCCGATAAATGAAAGGGTTTTGTTAGGTAATCATCTGCACCCAAATTGAAACCTTCTATTCTTGTTTCTAAAGTTTCTTTTGCCGAGATTATAATTACCCCTTCGGTTTTGTTTTGTCTTTTCAGCTCTTTTAATATTTCAAAACCATTACCGTCTGGCAACATTAGGTCAAGCAATATACAGTCATAGTCATAGATTGAAATTTTGTCAATGGCTGTTTTTGCATTATCAACCAATTCACATACAAAACTGTTGCCTGTCAAATAGGTTTTAATGCTATTTGCCAATTCCTGTTCGTCTTCTATCAGCAATAATTTCATATTCAAAGATATGTATTCAATTTAGAAGAAATTTAGAATTTCAGAATAATAGAGGGGTCGCTAGATGGTTTATCCCCAAAGAATTGGTACAGATTTTTATAATTAGTTTTATAAATTCACTCTCCAACTACTTAATTTATTAGACATAGTGTAAGTTATAAAATAGCATGAAGTTATTATTTAACAAGACATTAAAATGTTTTAAACTTTCGCTATATCCAGTTCTCATACTTTTGTGCTCATATAAGTAATAAAAATTATTTCCTATATTTGACTACCAGTTCGAGTCAATCCCTCCTACTTTTACACTGGGTTTCCAAGCGGTTACCCATTTGAAATTTGAGAAAAAAAAGTCAATAGATATAAGGGTTTCGAGAGTTAGGTTCATTTACCCCACTCTCCGCCAAGTAACAGATAGAATCTGCAAAAAGCGTGTAAATCCTAGATTTATGCGCTTTTTTTGTTTAGAATCAGTGCAAGAATGTGCAAGAATGTACATACTTTAGGTTTCCAACTGGTTACCCATTTCGTATTTAGCCCAAAATGGGTAACCAGTGTTTGCACACCCTTATTCAGATTTGCACAAGGCTTTTATTTTCTGGATTTTTTGTAGATGTCTATCAAATAACTACTTGAGAGGTTTTTTAGTTAATATACAGTAAAATGAGGTATAGTTATAATGTGGCTAAAATCTCCGAGGGTTCGTTTTAAGGAATTTAAGATAAAATACAAATTTGGATTGTTTTTAAGCAAAAAAGCCGATTTTATTGTCGGCTTTTTGTTTAAAAATTTATGTTGTTTGAATTTTTTTAGAAAGGCAATAATTCTATATAATTAAACTTTCCTTCTGTAACTGTAATTTGAGTGTTATCTGTAGTTTTCTTTAAAACTCCAGTAAAAGTTCCTGAAATGATCTGATTTGTTTTACTGTACTCAGTGACAATAATACTACCTGAAATAGAATTATATTGATTACCATTTGCATCTACATAAATTATAGCATTTGCGGTACTAGAGCTTGATATAGTGTATGTACCTACTGCTTGCCCATTAATATTTAACCTTACTAATTCATCTGCGTTTTGTGAGACCACTCTGGATGTTGTAGTGGAGGTGTAATCAGCAAAACGTGCATCATCAACATATGCAACAGTATTTAATTTACATGTAAAATACTCAGTCGTATCTACAGTGGGAGTTGGTGTGGCTTTAGTATCCTCATCCTTTTTACAAGAGAATAAAATTGTGCACACAAGTACCATGAAAATTGTTAGTGTTTTGTTTAATGTCATATTTTTGTTGTTTAATTGTTTATATCTAAAGTTAATAAATCTATTATTGGGTCTCCAGTTGGTACATAATAAATAGGTTTTTTGTTTTTTAAAGAATTATTATAACCTATTGCATATGCATAATATTTTCCGATCCCAACGTTTAACACTCTTACTTTTCCTATATGTTTATTTTGCGTCGGTCCTATAAATAAAATTTTAGAATAAGTAGTTTGTAGGTATAATGTATCTGTTGGCACTAAATCCCTACTCAAATAAATATCTACAGTTGCACTATCACCAACATATAAATTTCTGTTCCAAGATTCACCAATTGGTAAAGATTCTAACTTACTATAAGCAGTGAATGCTGTGTCAAAATATAACTTCAGATAATTCCCTGTTAGATTACTTGATAATTCATACTGGAGATTAAATTCTCCGTTTCCATTGGTATAGCAACTACCTAAATATTCAACCCCTCTTGCGGTGTAGGTGTTATATGCTTCAATTTTAAGATTTTGAAAGGAATCATTGTTTGTTGCATCAATTAGTCTTCCTTGTATAACATGTGTAAACTTCTTTTTTTCATCTTCTTCACAAGATGAAATCCCTATAACGGACAGAATTGCTAGTATTAACACATATTTTGACTTAAACATAATATCCAAATTTAATAATATTCAATTAAAATTATCTATTTGATCTTAAATATCTTATTTCTATATATAATCACCCCATTTTCATATATCAATAAATTGTATATAGCATCTGGAAGAAACCTTAGTTCACTAGATTCAATAACTACATCTTCTTCATTAGAAACTACCTTGCTAAAAATTAATTGTCCATAAATATTGCTAATATTTATTATATAAGATTTGTCAGGTGTTAAATCTAAAATTTTTAAGCTCTCGTTAAATGGGTTAGGGAAAGAATTAATTTGACTTTCAACTACAAGATCAATAGAATCATTATTTTGAAGTTGACTTTTAGGGTATGATTTTTCACAAAGTCTAATAGTTGTTTGGTCATGATTTAATACCCCTTCATTGACAATATCCTCACCTTCATCATATGAAATTTCGTAGTGCACATTAACTGTGGCTGGTTCTCTGAATTTAAATGGTGTTTGCTTTGAATAAGTATATTTTATATTAGGTAGTTCATAAGGAGGTGCATCAGCTACATATTCATAATGGGGATTTCTAACACCAACTAAAATTTCGCCGAATGTAAAATCAGCACTCCTTGTACCTAAATCTAAATTATTAATATATATTCTAGAGTCACCTATTTCTCTTGTTAAATATCCCGTATCCCTTTCTGCATTAATTGATGTATTTTTAAAATAACCATGTGACCAATTCAAGTTTTTTTCACTTACATCTATACTATCAGGATAATTAATATCATAATAATTAAATCCAGAAATCATATGAAATGGTGTATAAGCAAGAAAATCAGTTTGTATATTTCCAGCTACTAAGTTTGCGTTAGATGGGGAATCCAATACATTATAATAATCAAAATCAATAGCTGATCGTACTGGTATAAATGCAAATCCTAATGAAGCAATAGTTATTTTAGATTCAAATTGTGGTGTCGCAACATAGTGAAAGGGTATAAATTTTGAAGTGGTAATCGTCGCTTTTACAACACCAGTATGTTCATCAACAGAATAACCTCCTCCAAATGGAAATTTAAAAAAATGTGGACTTCCTATACTAGAAGTCAATAAAGCCATTGTTGGAAATAAACTTGCAGGATTAGTGTCAAAATTATCTGGAATTTCTAGTTGTTCAAATAGTTCATTATTGGTGTGATTTGTAACCGCACAATTAACAAAATTTATTAGTTGTAATCTAAGTAATTTTCTGAGGCAGCCCTTAATTTTAATTCCACAATACTCGCCAGAAGTCTCAACAATATGGTTCCCTGGGCTAGCTACATTTACAGCCTTTAATTGAAGAATTTCTTTAGAAAAAGGTATTTCTATATACCTAAAAATTATAATCTTTGTTTGAAATTCAACTTTCAATATGTCATCCCCAGGATGCAGTAGCGCATTATTTAATTTTAGCTGTCCTTGTCCTGATAAGAGCCCATCTGTAAGTGCAATCATTTTACAGAACTCGGGATATCCATTAGTGCTAGTTTTCATACCTATTAATTCATCCATAAATTCTAGCCTGTCAGGATGAGGTCCATTTGCATCTATATGATAGGCCAAAAGTTGTTTTATAGACTTTGATTTTAACAAGTTAATCCAGAAAATTTCATTATCAAACATTGGAAAAATCCATCTCATAGACATTAATAAATTGTATTGCATAGATGACTGAATATTTTTATAAAATATCTGATATGCAATCGGGACTGTTGCTCCTTGGTGTGGGGCATCATTTGAAATAAACAAACGTGTGTTATGCATTTGCTCTGGTTTTTGAGCACTTGGATCGTTTTTATATGTATCTGTCTCCATGTATGTTAATACAAATCGAGCAATTACACCGCCCATACTTTCTCCCACCACAACAAATTGCTCTTTCGTTACCATAATACTTTTTAGGTATTCAATCAATGCTATAACACCTTGTGCATTATCCCTTAAATCAATTCTTGTATTATTAAAATTGACAATATAAAAATCATAATTATAATGAGTAAGTTGTCCTAATCTTTTGTCACTAGTTAATTTTATATAATCTTCATATATCTGAGGGATAGAAGTTGTATTTAGCAAATCAATTCCTTCAATAATAATTATTGGCTTTTGTGGAATATAGATAGTGCCATCCATATCACCGCACCCCTTATACAGGCCAACGGTAACATTTGGAAACTCATAGGTTAAATCTGGCAATCGTGGTTCTACATTATTTAAAATAAATACAGAAGTCAATGATAACTTACTTGGGCTAGTATTACAATTTGGATATGGGTCACAATAAAATATAGCAAGTTTTATATCATATCTTCCTGTATCTGGGTAAGTAATTGAAAATACAGTAAATGGTGCTAGTGGATTGATCGCTCTCCAACCCCCACCATCTCCAAAATCAATCTTCCATCTTGCATAATTTGGGTCTAGGTCTTTACTATTTATATTTAATAATTTATTTTTTGTAAAAATAAACTCTTTGTTAAGTATAAAAACAACTTTCTTAAAATAACTAACAGGAGTAGTAAGGGTTACAGCAAATGTATTTTTCAGAATAAATGGCTCGACAGTTCTATTGGACACGTCTGCAATTGATGAATCAGTTGTAGTATAGTATTGTCCTTCAGTTGTAAATGCACTATCATAAAAAGTTGCATAATCTGCATTCAAAATTGCCAAATTTACAGTATCGTTCGTTGTTCTATCTCTCATTAGATGCTCAATACTATCAGTAGGTAATAAAATTGAGGTATCATAAGCCGACTCTCTCATTTCTTCATATATTCCAAGGAATAATGATTTAACTATCACATCAGAATCGTTGTGAGTTGAAAAAAATTCTGGACTTAATATATGTGAAGACATATCAAATAAAAATGGAACACTATCTGGTGGGCGTTTTAAATTTTGATAGACATCTCTTAATTGAGAATTCAAATCTTTTATGCTAGTTTGTCCAAATACATTTGCACATATTAATACAAGTACTATTAGTATTCCACCAATCTTTGTTTTGATTTTTTTCATATACTTTAGTTTATGTTTAGGTAGTATTTTTAATATTTAAATCAGCCTCATATTTCTAAATAACTTATTCCACACATTCTATGACAACCTTACTTTCAATCTTGAATTGCTAAGATATTGTATGAAATTATTACTGTCAATACGATAAAGTACGTATTTCAACTATCAATTATTTTCCGTATAACATTTGAGAGGAAATAGAAAAAAAAATTAAAAAATGCTCTAGGGCTATCTTAATTATCGTTTTTAGTTTGGCGAAATTGCGATAACATTATCTATGCCAGTATTTGATTCTTTTTCGTGAAATTTCTTTGAATGCAGATTTTAGAACAATTGGATATTTTTTCTACTAAGGGGTTGCTATCTAAAACTCAAAAAAAATCTTGAATAATTCTTTCATTTTATCATTAAAATATTCTTTATCTTTAGTGTACCAGTAAGAGTCATTACCTCCTACTTTAACACTGGGTTTCCAAGCGGTTACCCATTTGAAATTTGAGAAAAAAAAGTCAATAGATATAAGGGTTTCGAGAGTTAGGTTCATTTACCTCACTCTCCGCCAGTGAATTAAAAACCCAGCATAGCTGGGTTTTTTTGTTTTATGAAGCCAGGAACAAGCTTGCTTGTGGAGGGATTTAAAAACAAAAAAACAAGCTACCGAAGGTAGCGAGGTTTTTAATGAAACTGAAGCCTCCCCCAAAAAGGAATCAATGAAATTAATCCCAAGAAGACTCAAAATAAATTGGGTTCGAAATCGAGTAAAATTTACCCCTTTTTTTCTTCAAAATTTACTCCCAATTCTAAAAAATGTATTACCATGCTTCCACCGTACTTGTACCGTGCTAATACCGCTCTTGTGCCGTGCTTCTACCGTGCCTAACTCAATTATTCCTCATGTCGGCGTCACGTCTTCATCACGACTTCATCACGTCGACCCCATGCCTGAATCAACTCAACGTAGAATCTTGAAGACTAATAAGTAAACTTAATTAAAGCTAAGATCCTTAAAAATATTTCGACAGTTCGATATTTGAAGTCTCCGCCATAAAAGGATCTATGGAATTAATCCTTCTCCATCCATTAAGCTCCTCTTTTTTGTTACCTTTGGCAAAAAATAAATACAATGGCTACTACTTCAGAATTAAGTAAAAATTCATTTATACGTTACAATAACGAATTATTAAAGGTTATCGATTACGACCATATCACCCCTGGAAAAGGAAACGCGATTTATTCTCTTAAATGTAGAAATGTTGAAACAGGTAAGCAAAGTGAGGTTCGTTTTCGTTCTGGAGAAAAAGTAGATATCATCCGCGTAGATGAGTTTGAAATGCAATACCTATATCCTGAAGGCGATTCATTAATTTGTATGAATCAAGAAACTTTCGATCAAATACCTGTACCTAATACTATTTTTGGTGAAGCGATTCAATTTTTAAAAGAAGGAATGATCCTAAAAATACGATTTGACGATAACGAAAAACCATTAGCAGGTGACTTACCTAAGTATGTAGAACTAGAAACAATTTATACTGAAGTTGGTGTTAAAGGAAAGCTATTAAAAGTTGCTCAAGTAGAAGGAAATATTAATGTACAAGTACCTTTATTTGTTGAAGTTGGCGATGTACTTAAAATCAATACAGAAACCGGGGAATACGTAGAACGAATAATGAAATAACATAGATGTTAGATATTAGATATTAGTATAGTTTTAAGTAGCTAGTAGCTAGTAGCTAGTTCTTATTATTTAGAATTTAGTCCCGATAGCTATCGGGATTAAATTCTAGATATGAGATGTCGAAGCGAGGACGCTTCGACGAACCGAAATTTAGATTTCTATAGTTTTACCAGTTACCAACTACCAGCTACCAGTTACCAGTTACCAACTACCAACTACCATCCCGATACTCGATACCCGCTACTCGATACCAGAAAAGAAGCGTCTTCTAAACCAAAACGCCAAGTTTACTAAAGCAATAAGCGCTGGTACTTCTACCAATGGCCCTATAACTCCTGCGAATGCTTGTCCGCTGTTGATTCCGAACACTCCTATGGCTACTGCTATGGCGAGCTCAAAATTATTACCAGTTGCGGTAAATGCAATTGATGTTGTTTTTTCGTAATCTGCTCCTAGGTATTTACCCAACATAAAACTCACAATAAACATAAACACAAAGTAAATAACCAAAGGAATAGCTATTCTAACAACGTCCATTGGAATTTGTACAATCAGCTCTCCTTTCAAACTAAACATCACTATAATGGTAAACAGTAATGAAATAAGGGTAATTGGAGATATTACAGGAACATATTTTTCGTTGAACCACTGTTCACCTTTCATTGCTATTAAAGTATAGCGACTAATAATTCCTAATGCGAATGGAATACCTAAATAGATCCCAACACTTTCGGCAATTTGTGAAATGCTGATATCTACTTGAAATCCTGAGAATCCGAATAATGGAGGTAATACGGTGATAAACAAGTATGCATAGAAACTATAAACTAATACTTGAAAAATACTATTCAAAGCAATTAATCCTGCTGCATATTCTCTGCTTCCATCTGCTAAATCGTTCCAAACAACTACCATTGCAATACATCTAGCTAATCCTATCAATATTAAGCCGATCATGTATTCAGGATAACCTTGTAAAAAAACTAGAGCAAGAGCAAACATCAAAATCGGTCCAATGATCCAATTCAGAAATAATGAAACACCAAGTATTTTAAGGTTTTTAAACACCTTCCCCATTTGCTCATATTTCACTTTTGCTAATGGCGGGTACATCATCAAAATTAATCCGATTGCTAAAGGTATATTCGTTGTACCACTAGAAAATGAATTGATAAAATTAGTACTCGATGGATAGAAATAACCAATAGATACTCCAATAGCCATTGCTAGGAATATCCAAAGCGTTAGATTTTTATCCAAGCTATTTAGTTTTTTACGAGCAATAGATTGATTCATCTTTATATATTTTTTGGGTGTGTAATTGTAGAAAATAAATATAATGTTTCAAGAGCGATTTGCTTGCAACGCTCGTCGTATTTAAGATCTTGAAGTGGAGTACCATCAAATGCTTTGGGGTCATCGTAAGTAGTACCTATTCTGATTTCTGCACCGGGTATATACGGACAATTTTGCTCAGCATCACTACATGTCATGATGGCTGCGAATTCATCTGATGGGTTATCATCATGATCATACACTTTAGAAAAACATATACTCGGACTTAAACTTAAATCGTGATATACTTCGTATCGAGGATTCGACTCTTGATCAGATTGCTTAATTTCAAAACCAATTCTTTTCAAAGCATTAATTGCATTAGGGTTGAAGGCTGTTGCTTCTGTACCACCTGAATAAGTTTGAATGGAAGGTATTTGATAATAATCCGCGATTACCTTAGCCCATACTTGTCCGAAATGACTGCGACGCGAGTTATGCGTACAAATATATACCAACTGAATTGGTAGATTTTGATTCCGTTTTGATTGAATATAAGCTGATAATTTATTTAATAAATCCTTACGACTATCTGAAATCTGATTGAATTCAGAAGATAAATTATCAAGATATAATTTAATAGAATTTATCATATTTGATTAGTTACAAGAACAATTTGGACCGCATATAGCTTCAGGTTTTTCAGCATAAACAGTTATGCTAAATATACCTGTTTTTCCTTTTTTAAATTCTTCTAATTCTGTAGTATTTAAATAATTCTGAAGAATATCATCAGGAATAACAATTACTTTTTCTTTCTGAATTTGAATATTTTTGAAACCATTCGATTGAATAAAACCAATGTATTCATCTTTTTGAATTGCTCCAGACACACATCCAGCATACATTTCAGCATCTTTTTGTAAAGCATCTGGTAAGTTTCCAACTAATACAACATCAGAAATACTGAAATGTCCACCAGATTTTAATACACGATAGATTTCTTTGATTACATTGTTTTTATTAGGCACTAGGTTTAATACACAATTACTTACAATAACATCAGCAACTTCAGAAGTGATGGGCATTTTTTCAATATCACCTTCTCTGAATTCAACATTATTAAATCCTAATTTCTCAGCATTTGCTCTAGCTTTCTCAATCATCGCAGGCGTAAAATCGATACCGATAACTTTTCCTTCTGCTCCTACAGCTTCTCTTGCTACAAAGCAATCATTACCTGCACCACTTCCCAAATCAACCACTACATTACCCTTTTCAATTTTAGCAAACTGAGTTGGTAAACCACATCCTAATCCTAAATCAGCATCCGGATTGTAACCATTCAATTCATTATAATCGTCGCTCATAATGTTATAAACTTCAGTAGAGCACGATCCAGAACCACAGCATGAGCTTTGGTTAGTCTCTTTATCTTGTAAAGCAATTTCACTGTATTTAAGCTTTACTATTTCTTTTAATTGATCATCTGTTTTCATATGTTTAATATTTAATTATCGTAATATTTCGATTAAATTTGACAAAAAAATGTCAACAACATTTAGTCGCCGACATTTCAAAACTAACAAAGAGTTCATTTAATAATTTACTAGCAATAGCCCATTCGTTTTCATCTATACAATAGCAAACTTTTGCTCCTTCTATCTCACCTTTAATTAATCCAGCAGCTTTTAACTCTTTTAAATGTTGAGAAACAGTACTTTGAGATAATGGTAATTCATCAACTATATCTCCACAAATACAAGCCTGCTTTTGAATTAGCAATTTCAAAATAGCAATACGCGCAGGATGCGACAATGCCTTGAAATACTTAGCAAGTCTATTATCCTTTACCGAAAATTCATCTGATTTAGTAGCGCCCATATATCAATATTTATCGCAATAATACGATTAATATTTTATAAAACAAAAAAAGCCACCTTTTAAAGGGTGGCTTTTGTAATTGATATTTACTAATTATTTAACAACAATCGTTTTTCTTAAGTTTTGATTATCAAATGTAATATTGATTAATAATAAGTTACTAGCAATATTAAGGTCTGCCAAATTAACTTTGAAACTATTTAAACCTTCGAATACTTCGAGATTACTTTCGTAAATCATTTGACCACTTAAGTTAAATATTTTAAGTGTTCCAGTTGTATTTACTAAAGAACTGAAATCTGCTGTAAAATTCTCAGTTGCAGGATTAGGGTAAACATTGAATGTATTTTCAACTACTATAGCTGTTTTAGAACCATGACAAGTAGAAGTAACTGGTTGGCAAACGAAGTTTCCTTTGTTCGTTGTTCCATTATCATAATTCTCATTTAATTTTGTTAAAGCATCGTTAAGTTGAGAAAGCGTGTATTTCGAATCTTCACCACTGATTGCTTTATTAGCTTCTGAAATTAATTTAGAAACTGTTACACCTTTGAAAGGCGAGAAATTACAATACATATCAGCTAATTTTGTTGCTGGTGCTGCGAAAGAAGTTGAATATGAATCGAAACCTACGTTTAACATAGCAGCAACTAATTGACCAGCTAAGGTATTTTTTAACGTAGTTTTTGTTGGATTTGTTAAAGTTCCTTTTGCTAAAATTGCAGAAGAACCACCACTTGGTAAAAAGTTTCTGATAGCCGTTGCAGACGTGAACACTGCTTTTCTATTATCTGTCCCAATTTTTAATCCATTTGGGAAAGCTGCAGTAAAATTATTATTCAAATATGTACCTGGGTTATTTCCATTTGGAGTACTTCCCCATCCACCTTGTGTATATGTTCTTAATGCTTCACAAACGTTTACTAAATCACACGTTATTTTATCGAAATTAAATGTACTTGTACAACCATTCGCGTCAGTAACAATTACGCTTGGGGTAGTGTTATATGAAATTCCTGAAGCTACATTAGTAGTAGAGCTAGCATTTGTCCAAGAGTAAGTATAAGGCGAAGTACCACCAGAAACGTTTACAGTTGCTGTACCAGTAGCATTTCCACCATTACAACTGTTATCTTTAGTTGTAGATCCATTCAATACTAATGCAGTTGGTTCATTTATTGTTACACTTGTAGTTGCTGAACAACCGTTAGCATCTGTTACAGTGTATTCATATGTACCAACTTTGACTGTAAAGTCACCAGTTCCTGTGTATGGTGCTGTTCCACCTTCTGCAATTACAGTAACTGTTGAATTACCACCATTACATAATATTGTAGTTGCTGAAGAACCAATTGATAATACAGATGGTTCAACAACTGTAATGCTTGTAGTAGTTAAACAACCGTTAGCATCTGTTACTGTGTATTCGTATGTACCTGCTTTTACTGTGAACTCACCTGTTCCTGAGTATGGAGCTGTTCCACCATTACCTGATACTGTTACTGTTGCATCTCCACCATTACATAAAATTGTAGTAGCTTCTGATGTTGCAGTTAATAATGTAGGTTCTGTGATTGTGATGCTTGTAGTTGTTGAACAACCGTTAGCGTCTGTAACTGTGTATTCGTATGTACCAGCTTTTACTGTGAACTCACCTGTTCCTGAGTATGGAGCTGTTCCACCATTACCTGATACTGTTACTGTTGCATCGCCACCATTACATAAAATTGTAGTTGCTTCTGATGTTGCAGTTAATAATGTAGGTTCTGTGATTGTGATGCTTGTAGTTGTTGAACAACCG
>Ga0208629_100139_pt1 | contig 36219 bp, 10 predicted proteins | sample LakWasMet19_HOW5_2_FD_183865 | JGI IMG/M metagenome (GOLD analysis project Ga0208629, IMG submission 183865) | Freshwater sediment methanotrophic microbial communities from Lake Washington under simulated oxygen tension - Sediment Metagenome... | ecosystem: Environmental > Aquatic > Freshwater >... | reverse complement strand
GAACAAGCCGTGCTAAACCGCGAAGGGGGCGAACGCAGGTTTAATCATCCATTACATGGGCCGCAATGTTTTTTGCAAACCACTCTGCTGGTCGCCTTGCAACCGGAATGCAAACTGGTCTGTTTGGCAGCTATGGAAAAATAGTGAAAACCGGAATTATTGCGTTAATTACAGCTTCGGTGAATGCGCGCAGCTTATCCCCCTACAAGCAACACCTGTTAAAGGTTGAAGTAAGCTGGGTAAGTGCGGCGCATTCAGCTAAATCTAACTCACGCGGTGAACCAAGAGCGAAAACGCTGTAAGAGAACTTACTTTCATATAATTCCCTGTTATTTCTTATCCAAACCGATAAAACCTAATGCCTGCAACCGTTTTTTATCTGTTCGTATCGTATCAAGCCGGATTTTACGCGCATAAAGCTCGGCCTTAGTCTGCGCATAAAAAACCAGTAAGCGGAAAAATCCGGTATTTAGCGATATTGATGTTACCGCCCGGGTAACTAAAGGCGCATATCTCACAAACAACTCGTCTTGCAAACTGACAATGGCTTCGACAGTGCCCGGATCGCCTTGACGGGCCGCGCGGCCGAATAATTGCCTATCCACTCGCGCGCTTTCATGAAACTCGGTCAATATCACGTGCAACCCGCCTGTTTCAGCCACCTCATCCGATAGCTGAATGTCGGTGCCTCGACCGGCCATATTGGTGGCTACCGTTACCTTACCCGGCAAACCGGCCTGCGCAACCGCCTCCGCCTCAATATGGTCTTGACGCGCATTCAGCACGGTATGCAAAACGCCCCTGTCGGCAAGAAGACTACCGAGATATTCAGAGCCTTCTACCGAACGCGTACCCACCAGCACGGCTCGTCCCATAGCCGCCAATTCGGCGGCGCGAACCGCAACATACCGCCATCGCGCTTCCGAGGTCGAAAATACCCGATCCGGCAGTCTTTTGCGGCGGCTGGGCTTGTGCGTCGGCACTTTAGCTACCGAAATATCGTAAACCCGCTTCAACTCGGGCTCGATTTCCTTAGCGGTTCCGGTCATGCCGGAAAGAAGCAGATAGCGGCCGAAAAACCGCTGATAGGTTATTTGCGACAAAGTTTTCCGTTGCCCGCTTATTACGCAATTTTCCTTAACTTCGATCATCTGATGCAGGCCTCGCTCCCAAGTCCGGTCAGGCATGGCGCGACCGGTAAACTCATCGACAATCTGCACTTTGTTTTCGGCAACGATGTAATGCCGATCGCGTTGAAACAAATACAAGGCCGACAGGGCTTTTTGCACCAGTTCGCGACGCCATAAGGACGATTTCCATAAGCCGTCCAAATTTTCGGTCAGGCCTTTGAGCGTTTGATTTCCCTTAGCCGTAAGCCAAATGTCACGATCCTTGCTCTGCACAAAATCCACATTGACGTTTAACTGCCGCGCCAAAGCAATGGCCTGCCTGTAAACCGCATCGTCAATGTCATCGGGTGCCGTTTCCGAAATAATCAGCGGCGTACGCGCCTCGTCGATCAGGACGCTATCGGCCTCATCGACAATGGCGACATGCAGGCCGCTTAAGAGTAATCCCGGCGCAAAACGGCTATGCTCCAAACGGCGAAGCTTGAGATGCGCATGCAACGCCCCGCCTGCCGCGATCCGGTCTTTTAAATAATCGAAGGTCAACTCTTTATTTGAAACGTAGACAATATTGTTGGCGTATTGCTCGCGACGCGCCTCCAGAGCGGTATCCCGAATAACTACGCCCAGCGAGAAACCGAAAAAAGCAAACAGCGGCGCATTTTTTTCGGCATCGCGTTCGGCCAGGTAATCATTGACGGTAACGACATGCACAGAAGCTCCCGCGGCTGCGGCCGTGCATATCGCCAGGGTGGCGGCGAGCGTTTTACCCTCGCCGGTGGACATTTCGGCAATCTTGCCTTGCAACAGAAAACGCCCGGCCATCAGTTGGACATCATGATGGCGCATGCCCAGTATGCGCCTCGATGCTTCCCGTATCGCCGCAAAAGCCGTCACCAGCAAAGCGTCGCGAAAGCCTGTTTTTTGCAGCTGTCGAGCCACGTTGGCCAATGCGGCGCGCAACTCATCGTCTTGATAGTCCCGAAGCGAAGATTCCAGCGCATTAACCTTTTGCACAAAACCTTTGGCTTTAGCGCGGCCACTTGAAGAGAAGCGCGCCATGAATCCGCGCAAGCGTTCCTCAAGCTCGGGTTCATGCACGTCGAGCCGCTCGACATAACAGCCATCGCTAATCTCAACGGCGCGTCCGGCCAGCAGCGCCCGAATATCAGACACCGAAGCGGCTCAGGAACAATTGCCGCAACCGCCGTAAAGCCTGCCGGGCTACAGGTTCGTTGCCATGATCGAAGCGCACATGGACGCGCTCCCCAAAGGTCACCGTCGAAACCGTCGCCGGCAAGGCAAGATCGACGATAAAAACCCGCTCGACCGTCTTCAATCCGTCCGGGTCGCTGGGTGCAGTAACGATGGTTCCGCCGCCGCTTAACGATAAGGCCGCAGACGGCAGTTCGTTTATTCCGCCTGCGGATTCCCTGGCTAAGTTAACGCGATGGCTTTGCGCGATCCAATTCGATAAGCGCAGTTCTATCGATACCAACCGAGACCGCACCAAATCTATATCGTCCTGAGGAACAACCACGCGCGCCAATAAGGCCTCGCGCTCCAAGACATGACCGATCAAGTCGCCTTTTTTGAAATATTTGCCGGGCATATCCTGCGGCTGCGCAGCGACAAAAACGCCGTCGGTATTGGCATAGCCGATCAGGTTTTCAGCGCGTTTTTCCAATTGGCTCAGCTTCTCTTGTTCGCCCTGCAATTGCCGAAATAAAACGACCGATTTGGTCGGGTCGGAAAATTGTTCGGCGTCATATTTTGCTTGGGTTTCTTTAACCTTGGCTGTTGCAACGCTAAGCTCGGTGAACAACAAATCATCTTCCAGTACATAAAGAGGAGTCGATTTCTTGACCCTCACGCCGGGATCAACCAGCCAGCGGCGAAAAAAACCGTTACCCCCTGCCCGTAAAATGGCTTGGTCCGGCAACCAGACCACCCCTTGAGCCTTGGTATAAAGCGGCATGGGCAGAACGAAGCCCAACAGCCACAGGCCGATTGCGATAGCGGCCGAAACCAACAAGGCGGACTTACGCCGCCGCCTCAAATTAGGCGAACCTGTAACATGCCTGTAAGCTGCCCATAACGGCATGGCAACCAGCTTAATGCCGCCCCATAGCGCCAGCAGAGCGCCGAAAATAAAAAACTTCCCGCCGATAAACAGAATAATCGATACCGTGACGAAGGTGCGATACAGCCACGCCAGCGGCGTATAACAAAACAACCACAGACGCTCCGCCTTCGTCTCATGGGTCGGGGCAATATCATGCGCGCCGAAAACATGCCGATCCCAAAGATAACTCAGATACTTTTGCCCGCGTTGCGCGAGATTGGGAATTTCAATCAGATCGCTCAGTATGTAATAGCCGTCGTAGCGCAGTAACGGATTGCCGTTAACAACCAGCGTGGAAACCCCGGCGACCACCATCACATTAAAGGCCATCGCACGAACAATGCCCGGTTCAATCAACAACCAAACATACAGCGCCAGTGCGGCCAGCAACAGCTCAACCAACATGCCTGCCGCGGCAACCAGGGCGCGTTGGTATTTGCACAGAAACGCCGACGACGATGACGCATCCACATAAGGCACCGGCGCAAAGACCAGAAACATCAAGCCCATTTCATGCACCGCGCCGCCCCACACTTTGACCGCAAAACCGTGCCCCAATTCATGCAGCAACTTAACGGCCGGAAAAACCAGCGCCATGACCATCAGGTTGCTTGACGACAGCACATTATCAGATAAGTTGTTGGTTAACTCGGACCAATTCTGCCCAGCCAGAAACAGGGCAGGAAGCACCACCGCCAGCCACAGCAAAGCGCCCGCCGGGCTAAAAAGCCAAGCAACATTTGGCGTCCGGCGCGACAGGAAGGCGTCGGGATCGACCAACGGCAACTTAAGGCTCATCGGGTTAAGCAGCCACTGCTTCAAGGTAGCGATGCGTTTTTTATTATAACGTTGCAGCAGCGCAACAGAGTCCGGCGCAGAGTCGACTTGCAACAAGTCTGCCGCATGCATTTGCACTAACAACTCGACAACCTCGTTTTGGGTGCAGGCATCCCCTTCCCCGCCGGTATTTGCCTGCTCCCACAGCGTTTGAACGGATCTTGCGCCATCCATTCCCTTGACCAGCGAATAGGCTTCGGGAGAAAGCCGATGATAGCGGCCGCCGGTCTGGTCCTGCACCACATACCAAAGCTGGCCGCGATAGACATGGCGATGCACCCGCGCTTGCGGCATCAGGCGCGGCTTTAACTCGGCAACGCTATGCCATGAGGAACTAAAAAGGCTGCGGGTCATGGGCGATGCGCTTCATCCTAAAACCGCGACTAGAGCGTATGGCAGCCGTTCGTGCTGAGCTTGTCGAAGCATGAATGGCTGCCATACGCTCACCCATTTGCCGATCATGCCAAAATCCCGCCCACCCTTCGACAGGCTCAGGGCGAACGGGATTTTGGCCTGATCTATTTCGGTTTCCAAGTTCATGGCATCCAAGTCCATAGCGCCAGCTTTAGCCAATCGGTAAAACTATGAAACAACACCCAGCTCAAGGAATGGCGGCCAGCGACCACCTTCCCGATGCCTTCCATGCCCGGACGCAATCGGGCAGACGCTTGGGCAAGACTCGCCTCGACCCTAAAGAAATTTTTCCCATCCTCAGCCGTTGCAACCGGCGTCACTTTTTGTATTGTTAACGGCATAGGGTCGCCGGCTATGCCGGTAATGACCAGCATTCCCGGTTGCCCGACCTCGATATGGCGAATGTCCCGCTCATCGACTTGCAGAATCACCCGATAACTTTGCAACGGCGCAATTTCAAACAACTGCTTGCCGACCTCGACCGGCGCGCCCACTTGCTGGCTTAAATCGCCGGACACTACCAATCCGTCGAAAGGCGCAAGCAAGCGTGCAGAGTCAATCTTTTTAGTCACCAGATTTAATTCCGCCTCAGCCTGGCTTAACTGAGCGCCCAGCACCTGCACCGCGGTCAAGTCATGAGTCGCCATAGCCTCGCGCAAACGGTTGTCATACTGGTCGCGCTCGCTTGCCCAGCGCGCTTTCTCGATCATCAGCTCGCGATCGTCCAGACCGGCCAACCATTGCCCCTGTTTGACCGTATCGCCTGCACGGACATGGGCCGAGCCGACAAAGCCATCGAATGGAGCCGATACCACGCGCTGAATCTCACCTTCAATGACCGTTTTCGCAGTCACCCGGTAATCGATAGACACCAAGACTAACATTGCAAAGAGCAGTAATAATGACGCCGCTGCCGACTTCCATATCAGGTGGCGCGGCCCGAAAAGCTTTGCCAACATCGATTTAGCGTCATCCGCCAAGCGCATCCCGCCGTTTTGTTCCGCCTTTTTACGTTGCGCAATAATCGGCGCGGCCAGCGCAGTAAAGGCATCCAGCCAGGCCGTATCAGCCTCATCAAAAGCCTTGCCGGACGACTCCAGCACCAGCACGCCGATACTGCGCCCGCCGTCAAAAAGCGGGCAGGAAATAACCGCCCGTGAACCGGATATTTGCATCAGCTCCCGCTGCATGGGGAAATGAGCGCTCTCAGAAGCCGCATCGAACAACACCGTCTTCCCGTGGTCGTAAGCCTCTTCCATAGCCCGCCGGTAAGCCTTGGCAAGCGAGCTGCTCTTTTCAAAAACCGCTGCGTCTGAAAGTGCGGCCAACTTGACGCTATCGTTGTTGACCATGCCGATGGCAACCCTGGCGCAATCGAGGCGCTGCCGCAGTTCGTTGACCATTTCGAACAACACCCGCTGTAATGTCCCATGCCGCAAGACGACGGCAATCGCTTCCAATACCGAGCCTACACGCGCCTTGGCGGTTATTGCCTGATCCAGCTCCCGCCTGGAAAACAGGTTCGTCAGCCAAGCGCCGGCCCAATGAAGATCGCGAAATATCTTATTGACATCACCGGCATCACAATCGGCTTCGACGGCAACAACCGCAATCACCCTCGCCCCTAAAATAATCGGATAAGAAATCTGGGTTAAATGGCTCAAGTCGATCCGGTCTACTGCATCCCCCGCTTGCTGCGATAAGGCGGCGGATTGGAAAACCCCGCGTCGATCCCGCAAGCAAGTCTCCACTATGGTTGCCAGCCTGCCCATGCCGGGACTCGCTGTCGGCCACACGGCCATCGGCACATAGTTTTGCGCCGCCTGATTTTCGACTAACACCGCTGCCGCAGTTGCGCCCGGAATCTGTTCGCATATCAAGGTAAGCCAAGCTTGGCATAACTCATTTGAGGTGTCGGCATTAATAAAAGCATCCCAAGGCGACGCCGCCGTTATGATTTGCTCTGCCGGGGCCGAATCATTATCTTGCGGATTTTGAATCACTCGACCAACCCCTTGAATATCTTGCCTGTTTCCGGCGTCGGCATGTCCACAAAAAGGCTATCTAAAGCGGCAATATCCTCATTGATCAAAACCCCCATAATCGATTTCAACTTTACAAAGTTAACGACCTGGTCATAGCGGCTTTTGCTGTAATCGCGTTGCGCTTCGGACAGTTTCTGCCGCGCTTCCAGGACGGCTGTTTCAAACTTCAGGCCATTTCGGCCGGCAACTGTCGCCGCCAATAACGCCGAGTTTGCCGCCTTGATGGCCTGTTCGGCGGCGCGGGTTTTTGCATAGGCCGAATACCAGCCATACCAAGCCTGCTTGGCGGATAAAGTCGATAAATTTCTTGCCGCATCAATATCGAACCGGGCTTTTTCTTGTTGCGCAACGGCCTCATCGACCTTGGCCGACTGGGCGCCGCCGGAATAAATAGGCATATTAAGCTGCAAGCCAACGCTTCCCAGCATAATGTCATAGCCTGCCTGCCCCGGAAAGCCGCCGACTGCCTGGCTGTTTTTGCCATAGCTGGCGACCAAATCCAGAGTCGGCTGGTGTCCTGCCTGCTGCTTACGAACCTCATCGGAAGCCGCTTGATGCGCATGCATCGCCGCCAGTATAGTGTGATTGCCGGCCGCTACGCCGTCTAACACCGCTTTGAGCTTTTCGTTGCTCAAGTCGGCCAGCTCGGCGTCCGTGCGCATGAATGTAGGCGTGATTTGATCGACATTACCGACAAGCTGCTCCAATGCCGCGCGTTTAAGATTTAAATCGGTCTCGGCGAACACTTGCTCAGCCATCGCTTGATCCCGTTTTGCCTTGGCCTCGTCAAGCTCCGGCCGGCCTATGTAATTAAGCTCGAAGCCGCGTTTCGCCTCCTCCCAACGGTGTTGCGCAACGGCAAACCGGTGCTGGGTAAACAGCACCTGATCTCGAGCCGCCAGCAAATCGAACCACACCGAAACAACCTTGGCCAAAAGCTCCTGCTCGGTATTCGCCAATTGCTGCTCTGCCTGAGAGACCGCCGTTTCAGCTTGCTGCAAGCCAATATAATTTGGGCGCTTCCAGATCGGCTGAGTCAGACTTATTTGTTCGGAGTCGCTATCGTATTGATCCTGCGCAGGAGGCACTTCCCGGCTACGGGTCTGGTAATTACGTTTGTTGAAATTAACGCTGGCAGTCACATTGATTTGCGGCAGCAAGCCGCCGAATGCCTGCTCCGTACGCGCGTTGGCAGCCTGTACCGCGGCCTTGGCGCTGAGATAGGCCGGCTCATTAGCTCTCGCCATGTCTAATAGGGCCGATAAGGTCTCGGCCTGAACGATGCCGGATGAAAACAGGCTAATCGCCAACATCATTCGCCAACAGCGAAGCATATGGAAAAAAGTGGCGGACTTTATTATTAAAGTTATTTTTTGAAGACTCAATACACTGCTGATCGGCATGCAAAAAACTCTTAATTAGTATTTGTAGTCAGCGACTCTTGCATCGGTTGCGGGCAATCAAGAATACGCTGTTATCATTCGGGATGCTGTTTACGAATCAGATATAGTTATTGTCTCTATCCAAGAGATAATTCGCTGTTAGTCTCGCCAGCAGCGGTGGCGTTGCGATCATTGCAGGGTTGCATAGGGTGAACAGATAATGACTAAGACCTTCCGCGTCTACCGCCCTGTTTTACAGGATTACATTACAACGCTCTCAACTTGTTTAAAAGCGTTTCTCCCTCATCGCAATCGATAATCCAATCGCCGATTTGTTCCAGCGTATCGGTATCCATTACCGGCTGTAGGATAGTTTGAGCGGTTATGGCGGTCGCCTGTCCAAAACGGCGTTGCATTAGCCGAACCAGTAGCATTTTCTCTGATTCAATACCTTTTTCCATTCCTTTTTCCATTCCTTTTTTAATGCCTTTCTCCATGCCTTCAATCCATCCCTGCTGTTTCCACTCATTGGTCCATTCCGATACACGTTGTGCCAACATCGTTTTTATCTCCGCTAAATCGTTAATGTGGGGCATGGGCTGCTCAAGACTTTCAGCGGGCAAAAGCACCCGCTTGATCCAGATGGTAAAACTACGCCTTAATCGAGTTTGCTCCGGCGTTGCCAGCCATTCTATCAAATTACTGATCACTTCGATTATATCTTCTCGCGTCGTGGAGTTTTCCAGTCGAAAAACGGCCGCAACCAGGTTTTTTAAGGGTGTCAGTTCTTTAAGATCGAAAGCGCCTTCGTCCAGCAACAGGTAGTTTAACGACGGCAGGTATTTTTCCAATCCGCCGGGGACTTTGACAATCAGGTCTTTTAACTCGGTAGCTGCATCCCAGCGTTTTTCTCCGTTGTATAAAACGACGGGGAGAATAGGCGGCAGTTGTTTCTGGGCGGTCAGCTGTTTGGTTTTTATAAGATCCTGGTAAAGCAGCCCCATGTAACTCATCAGCCGGACGGCCATGTAGGCGTCTATGGTCGATTGGAATTCAATCAGCAAATAGACGTAAATCCAGCTTTGTTGGTATTTAACCCGCCAGATCACGTCGTCTTCCCGGCTGCGCAAGTCATCGGTGATGTAGCTGCCGGATACTTTTTCAAGGGTGGAGAAATCCAGCTCGTTAACCCACGGTTCGTGGACAAAGCCTTGCAGTAAGTCGATGATGATTTCGGGTTCCGAAAACAGTAATTTATACGAGGAATCGTGGGCTTTATTCATGGCTGAATGCTAACGCACTATTTTGCTGATAATAAATGTTAATGGGCCATTAAACCAAGCGTTGTTGTCGGGCATAAACAGTATGCCCGACCTCCCGCCCGCATTTTTGTCACTTCATTTTCACCACTAACCCCGTCAGCTCTGCCAAGCTTTGCTCTTTGGATCGCTCGGTCAACTGTTCCGCAACCCAATCGTCTTTTTTGAGCTTGCCCAGGTTCGGCGCTTGGCCTGCCCAGTCGATCTTATCCTCCATCCCGCTGCTGTGCCGATTGACGACGATAGCATCTTGCCGGTCGTCATGCCGTTGCCTGTAATCGGCGTGGACGGACTGCACGATAATCTTAGCGCTCCGTTCGTCATCGTAGCTTGGGTAGCCGTGGTGCTCGCTATGCCCGAAGCCGTGATGCCAACCGTTGTCGTGATGGTCTTCGTCCTCGTCTTTTTTAGGCAATACGGTCAAGGTGATGATTGCCGTGGTGGCGAGCTTACCGTCGGAAACGGTGTAAGTGAAGGTCTCCGTACCTGAGAATTCGCGCTTTGGCGTGTAAGTGTAAGTACCGTCGGCGTTCTTGCTGAGTTTGCCTTTCTTAGGATCGGTAAAACCCAAACTCAGCACGTCGCCATCGACATCGCCGATCAGTCCGGCAAAGTCGATGATGCCGCTGCCGCCTTCGCTCAGGGTGTAGCTGGCGCCGACGGCGAGCGGGGCGTCATTCACGGGCAGAACGATGACCAACAGATCGGCTTCGCTACTCGCTTGCGATCGGTTGGCTTGCTCGGTGCTGGTGGCGACAATTTTCAGCGCGAATTGGCCGTTGAAATCCTTGGGCGGTAGGAGGGTCAGCTTGCCCAGGTTCCAGCCGGTCACATCCGCCGTGGCATTGTCCAGGGTCGCGCTGAAGCGGTTGACGCCGTCGCTCAGCGTCGCGCCGACCGGAATAGCCCCAACGGTCAAGGTTAAGATTTCGGAACCGTCGGTATCCTGCAACAGCGCACCGATGGCCGATAGCGGAACGGCGCCATCCTCAAAGCCGGTGTTGGCCGGGAGGGTTTCAGTCAGGGCGATGTTGTCTATCATCATGCCGCGACCATTAGACTCGCGCCGGCTCGCTTCGTTGACGATGCGGAGGGTTTGCCCCCCGCCGGTACCGATGAATTGGACAGTGCGGGTTTGCCAGTTCAGCGCCGTGGCTGGGCTGGTGCTGTCGTCACTGCCGATTTTTACGCCATCCAGGTAGATGCCAATCCGGGTGAAGTCGGTGCCGTAACCCAGGTGGCCGGCGAGATCCAGGCTCAAGGTGTAGGTCGAACCGGCGAGGGTGTCGATACGGCGCTCGATGCCCAGCGTTTCGTGACCTTCGCCCTTGGCGTCATTGAGTTCGAGCCAGTTGCTGCCGTTGCCGTTTGCGGCGCTAACGATTCTGCGCTTGCCTTGGGCATCACGCATAAGGTCGCCGCTGCTCCAGATTTCGAAGCTGCCGTGCTCGTCGTGACGGTCACGGTCATCATGGTCGTCGTGTTCATCATGGTGTTGCTCGGGCCGGGCAACAAATATCCAACCGTCGAGTTCGCGCTGCTCAAGCAGTGTCGAGTTGACGTTCCGGTTAGCCACGCTTTCCCAGCCGGTGCGGAACAGTTCGCGGCTAGCGCCGCCGACTTCGCTCAACACTAAGGCCGGGGCATCGGCCACTGCATTGACGATAAGCCGGACGGTGGCGATAGCTGAGTCGAGTTCGCCGTCGTTCAGTTTGTAGCTGAAGCGGTCTTCGCCGCTCCAATTTTCTAGCGGGGTGTAGCTTACGGTGTGGCCGGCGTTCACCACCAGGGTGCCGTGCGCCGGCTGGTCCACGATAATCAGGTTCAAATTATCGCCATCGACGTCATAATCGTTAGCCATGATGGACAGATGGATGCTGTGGTCTTCATCCAGCGTGTCGCTATCGTCCTGCGCGACCGGAGCGTCGTTCACTGCGGTGAGGGTCAGACGCACCAAAGCTTGGCCGGAATCCAGTTGGTCGTCGCTGACCGAATAGCTGAAACTGTCTTCGCCGTTGTAATCGGCCTGCGGGACATAGGTATAACTGCCGTCGGCGTTCTTGAGCAATTGGCCGTGCTGTGGATTGCCGACGCTGACGCTGAGCGTATCGCCATCGACATCGCTGGCGCTGCCAAGCAGGTTCAGGGTGATGCGCCCGTCTTCGAGCAGGGTGGCGGCAATGGCGCTAGCCACCGGCGCATCGTTGACGGGAACGATAGTCAGCATCACCGTGGCGATAGCAGAATCCAATTCGCCGTCGTTGACTTTGTAGGTGAAGCTGTCGGCTCCGTTGTAGTTCGCATCCGGCGTATAGGTAAAGCTGCCGTCGGCGGCAACGCTGACTTGGCCGTGTTGCGGCCCGGCGACGATACGGCCTTGCAACAGGGTGCTGTCGATGTCCGCCGCAACCGCCAGCAGGCTGCCGGTGATCGGCGTGTCTTCGTCGGCAGTCAGGCTTTGGTCGCCTGCGGTCGGTGCGTCGTTGACCGGGGTGATGTCCAGCGTCACCGTAGCAAGGTTAGAGTCCAGTTCTCCATCGTTGACTTTATAGGTGAAACTATCGGTACCGTTGTAGTTCCCATCCGGCGTGTAAACCCAGTTGCCGTCGGTGTTCCGGCCAAGACTGCCATGCGCCGGATCGCTAACAATGACAGAAGCGAGTGTTCTGCTGTCAACGTCAACGGCCAGCGACAAGAGGTCGATAGTGACCGTGGCATCCTCCGCTAGGGTTACCGCACTGTCAGCAACAACCGGCGCATCGTTAACCGGGGTGACGGTCAGCGTCACGGTGGCAAGGTTGGAATCGACCCGGCTATCGCTCAGTTTGTAGGTGAACGTATCCTCTCCGTACCAATCCTTATCCGGGGTGTAGCTGAAGCTGCCCAGCTGGCCTAGATCGGGATTGGACGGATTGATAGTGACTTGTCCGTGGCTCGGGGCGTTGACGATGACCGGTGCAAAGCCCGGCTGGAGCGCGTTGATGTCGTTCGCCAGCGCGTCGATGACGGTGGGCGTGTCTTCGGCCAGAGTAGCATTGTCGTCGGCGGTTTGCGGTACGCCCAGGCGCAGGTCGCGCACGGTGATTTGGCTGTTGCCGGCCTCGCTGCCTTGGCCGAAGCCGATCAGGTCGAAGGACAGGTTGACGGCGGTACCGGCGGCAATGCCGCCGAGGTCGACCAGATAGGTGCGGCTGCCGTCGGCGTTGTCGATGCGGGTGATGCCGGAGGAGACATGTTCGTCGCCGTTGGCCTGGAGGTTCAGGAAGGCGTCGTTGCGAGTCAAACCGGTCGCGCCGAGCAGCGACAGGCCGGTGTTAGCGTCGAGCAAGGCGACTTCAAAGGCGTCGTCCGGCCCTGCTGCCTGATCGCCCAGCGCGCTGTTGGCGAGAGTAAAAGACAGGAAGCGGTCGTGTTCGCCGAGCACGAAGACTTGGTTCAGGCGGGTTTGGCTGCCTGCCACTTCGCTCAATACCGCCGCGCCTCCCGCCTGCCCTGAACCCGCCGAAGGATTGACGGCGACGTTGCCGGTGGTTTCCCAACCGTGTGCGCTGTTCAACTCGCTATTAACCAAGGTTGGGTTGGCGGCGATGTCGTATTGTGCAGGAGCGTTGGCGGATAGGGCATCCCCAAACAGGCTGCCGGCGTTGTTATTGTTGCGGCGCGTCAGGCCGAGGAAGGAGATGCCGAAACCGGCTCCCAGCGGCAAGGTGGGGATCGGCGATGGTGTGGGGATGGGCGATTGGGTGCCGTTGCCGGAAACCGCAGTGCCGTCTAGTCCGGCCAGGTTTTGTTTGGCTTCCGCGACCAATTGCGCCATCAGCGTTAATTCGTCGGCCGACGGCAACCGGCGGGTACCGGGGGTTAAGGTGGTGCTCATGAAGTCGTGGGCATCGGCGCTGTGTTCCAGACCTAAAGCATGGCCGTATTCATGCAGCAGCACGGACAGCATGTCCATTTTACCGGCAGCATCGCTGCCCGCTTTGGCAACCCATTCGTTAGGGTTGCTGGTGGGCAGGAAGTCTTCGTTCAGGTACGGGGTGTAGTCGATGTACCAGCCGTGGCCTGCGGCGTTGGTGTCCAGGGTGATGGTGGCGGCAGCGCCTGAGCCTTGGGTGGAGCCTACGGCAGCGCCGGTGAGATTACTAAAGGTGATGACTGAGCTGGCGTAGTTGGCACCAGCAAAGGCGGCAGGCAGACTGGGGGAATAAGCGCCATCGGTTAGGTTGGCGATGGTGCTGTCCAAACCCATGACCGTTGGGGCTGCGTTGGGGGCGGTGGAGATTTTCCAAAGTTCGCTCTTACCCAAACAAGCCTCATTTACTTTATATTCAAATTGATTGGTGACAGATACAAAATAATTCAGTTTGACGGCATAGCCATTCCCCTCTACCTGTAACTCAAAAAAGTCATTACCCATATAGCCTTCGCTGGGTATATATCGCGTGTCTCTCCAGTCTCCGTCTTGCATGGTGGGCTCTAGGTATCCATGCTCGGGCTGTTGGAGGACTTTAACTTTTGCTGTAACGTAGTTTATTTTTGCTGTATGTGCCTTGGGATAATCATTGGCAGCAACCGCAAAATATGCATTGGCGTAAACAATAGGACTCGCATCTACTTGATTATTATTGCTATCAAGATTTAATAGCTCACAAATCCCTAATATGAGCTCATGTTTCGTAACGGTTTGTTGATTAGATTCAGCCTTTGCTATCATCACGACAGTAGGCGTGGAAGGCGCGATATTGGGCATATCAGCAATCAGCATAGCGTATTCTCCTTCGTTAAAGCCAAGGGTGTTCTTGGCCTCTGTTAATAACTCTTGCATGGGTTGATCAAGCATAATATTTGTTGACACGGCAACACCATTATTGATCGAATCGGCCATCAGCGGATGGTTAACAATCTCAACAGGTGTTCGCTTACGTAAGGTGATGCCGAATTGGCTTTCATAGCCTTGAGCATTCACGCCTTGAAAGCCTATATGATTTAATACGTCACGCATGCTTTCATACGGATTTCCACCAGTGTATGCATAGCCAACGTTTTTCTGCCAATTCCCCCATCTAGCTTTAAACGAGTTTACATCAGTGGCTATTCTCTTTGTAATCGTATCGGTGTAAGGGTTGCCTGGATGGTAATGTTTTTTACCGTCAGCATCAGTGGTGATACTTGGTTCTGTAATATTGCTTTCATTCAGGTCATCAGCCTTAGTGTTTTTACTGCGTTTTATCTCCCAAAGCCATGCCGCCGAGCGGGCAGACAAAGTAATATCCGTATCCAAAACATCTGGATTATCCATAATTAACTGGGCGGTTTGAGCGCCTTGGGCGGCAGTCTGACCAACATCCAGATAGTGTGCCCTTACATAATCTGCAAACTCCTGAATAATTTTCGTACCTGTCAACTGTAATTGACCATGTCCACGATATTTCCAGCCCTCACCCGAACTTTGTGTACCTGTTCCGCGCTCAAATCCTGTGCCATAGTCACTAGAGTAAATGCGATTTCCAATCAGACTCTGAACAGCATCTGTCCAATGTCCTCCGTTGAGGGCAAGTTCAGGAGCAATTATTTCATCATAGAAGAGCTTTGCGTTATCCTCTTTTGAACGCACATCATTATTGTAGCGATCAGGAAGAGCAAGTGCAGCTCGATAACCTGGATTAGTATGCTCGGTGTAGTTGAAATTATAACTAAACGCACTAGGAAAAAGTGCTGCAAGTCTTGCTGCCGAGTATATTAATACTTCAGGGTTCGGCTGCAAATTCCCTTCACTTCTGATCTGCGAGAAAAATGCCGCAATACGTTGGGGGGTATTGATTTCAAACTCTGTCATGGCTTTTTGTAGCGGCTCAACCCAAGCGGCATAAACTACATTCGCATTTGCTCCCATCACTGTGCTAAGTGACTCCGTGCTCAGCTGACTGCCAAAATTCTTAGCTGAGCCACCGAGTTGCAGATAATCGCTATTAATCACTCCATTTGTCTGGGCGCCATTCCCAAACAAAGCTTTCCTGATGGTATCGGCATCACTGTTGACGATGTTGATATTGTTCCAACCGCCGCCATTTTCTCCCTTTTGGGTCGTAGAATACACTGCCAGAAAGTCCCGCATGGCTTGATCTTGTTGGTTGGCACCACTGGCGTTATTAGGGTAGGAGCCAAACTGATTAGTGAAGATACTGTAGTTGCTGTCGAGGTTGGGATTCAACAATAGCCCAGCCAAATATTTCGCATTGCCTAAGTCCCATTTCTGGTTTATATAGTCCGCGTTATCGGGCACATTAGCCATCTCATTGGTCTTATCTTTGTCAGGAGCCATGCCCAGAATTACGTCCTTGCTATCCACTCTATACTGATTACCCGTATTACCAATCTTTGAGATGTAATCGGTATTGATACCCAAATTCAAGGTCATGCCCAAAGGCCCGGTTCCGGCGAACCAGAGTTTGGCAGGTCTAACAACTGTATCGCTCAGTGACGCTTCATTGGCCTGTTGAGTCGCTACCATCAAGTCAAATACCCAACTGGTACCAAATACGTTGCCTGTTGATTGGGTTTGTTTGTTGGTCCAACCGGAAAGCTTGCTATTAGTGTCTTGATAATTACCGCCCGCCGCGTCGGCAAAAAACTGCAACCAGTGTGGTGCATTGTAGGCACTGAGCCAGTCGATGGTGGTGTTGCGTAGACTATTATCCGTGGGAGTAGGGCTTTCAATTTTGCCATCCATCCCGTTAATATCGGCTATATCTTTGTATCCAGCGGCTGCGAGTGCATTGTTTTTGGCTTCTATCCTTGCTTGCCCTAATGCCATGTCTATATTTGCTGGTGTCGCATTGGGTGTAGTGTCTGATAACTTAAAGCTGCCCGCTACTTCTTCCATTTTTACTGCGCCAGAGGGCGTAACGGTTGCTCTATATTGAATAGTCACCTTAGCATTGCCGGAAAATGAAGTACCTTCTCCCGTCCCTACAGCAGAGGTATAGCGCACCACGGTTTCAAACAGCTTGAGTGCCTGTTGTTCGTTGCTATTAAACCTGCCATCAACAATAATCTCGGTGCTTGGTTTGCCGCTAGCGGTGTCAACGGCGGAAAAGCCTAAGTATTTAAGTCTTTGCTCGACGCGTGTTACATCAAGTAAATCAGTGGTCGTCGTATCAACTCCACCTTTCAACAGAAATTTTGTATAGCCGGGGTTATCCAGCGGCCTGTCGCCGACAAAAGCACCAATGCCTGCATAATCTTTGGCCGTGACAGACACAATGCCATGAGCTTCTTCCGGCTGTAAATTAACTGATATAAACGGTTGCGACTTGTCTTTGTAGTGAAAAATAAGCTGGGCAAATTTATCGTTCAGCTTTTCTCCAGCCAATAGTCTTTCTTTATCGGAAAGCACTATGGACTTCGGTGTGATGCTGTTGTCTGTGATATTTGGTACGAAGAATAAAATGCCTGTCTCTTTAAAATCGGCATCTACTGTGCTTAGGGTATTACTTGCATCCGCCGATTTGCGCGAAACAATGGTAGGATTAATGGCGGGGGTATTCGCATTTTTGGTCAGCAGTTTCAACGCTGGTTCTTCTCCAGGAATTCTGCCTGCAAAGAAATTTACCAGTTGCGGGTCTAATGAAAAGTCAGTCAACTCATTCATTCTGGCGGTAATGAGCTGTATATCTAAAGCCGAACTCAGGTTTGTTAGAGACGTTTTAGCGGTTGCTTCACTGATTTTGCCTTCGCTCAACAGCAATTGTTTAGAGGCCAATTCTTTTAAATCAACGCCAATCACATCGCCCATATTGCCTTCCACGCTGCCATATATCCATTCAGGATCGAACGCGGTACCTATCGTCCCTTTGAATTCGCTAGCGGGATCGGCGATGCTCTGCTCGGCATTAGGGCTGTCGGTCAGTGAGATGTGTTTGCGCAGGCGATCCTGGCTTGGCTGGGCAAGCGCCGCTGCAATCAAGGCTTTAACATCCCAGGCATGGCTTTGACTAGGTTTTTGGCTTAAGGATTCTTCGCTCAGGATGTTGCCGCTATAAGTGCCTTTCAATTGCCCAATCAGCACCTTGCCATCTTCGGACAGGCTGAGGTTGACAATGCCGTAACCGTCCAACGGCAAGGTGGCGCCCAAAAATTCCGGGTCGCCTTGTTGGCCGAACGGGTCTTTGACGATGCCGAGCTTGCCGCCGACCGCGACTTTTTTGGCGGAGACCGAGCCGCCCACGGCAAGCGGCGGGCCTGACGGTGTAAAGACGAAGGTCGGCGCTTCGTACATGGCCTTCCAGTAGGGATCCAGAAAGTGGTAGTTGTCATCGGAGACGATGGCGTATTCGACGCCGTCTTGTTCGACCAGTACCGCGCTTTGCGCCCGCTGTATATCCAGGCGGTCGATGCTGATTTTGTCGGTCGGCTGCGACAGGTGAATGGCCTCCATTTTGGCGCTGGTGATCTTACCGTCTGCATCGCGGGTCAAGGTCAGCGTGGACAGGCCGCGGTTGTAGTCGGCCACGTTGGCGACCAGGTAACGGTTTTCATCTCTGGTCGCAGTGATGATTTGCGGCGCTTTTCCGCTGAGGTTGTCATTCGGCAGATTGGCTTTGACAGGGGTATTGATGGCGCCGGTCTTAAAGTTGAAGGTTTTAAAATCCAGGATCAGGATGTCGCCCGGATTTTGGTTTTGCACGTAGTAGGCGGTATTAGCCGCTTTGGGTACGGCAACGACCAGGGTCTGCCCATCCGGCCCTACGGTCATGCCTGCTACGCCGAGTTTGCTGCTCTCGATGCCGGTGCCTTGGATGGACTTAAAGGTGTTGTAGGTGCTGCTGCCGGGGTTAGTATCCATAGCATACAGTTGGTTGTTGCCGGCACCGTTGCCATAGCTTTGGCCTTCGCCGACTATCAGCAGGCTGCCGACGGCGGCTAGGCTGACGATGTTTTTGCCGCCTTGTACGACGATAGTGTCGATCAGTTTGAAGGTCAGCAGGTCGATTTCATAGATGACGCCGTTGCCTGCCACGTAGGCGCGGCTTAAGTCGGTGCTAAAGGCGATGGGCTGGACTTTGTTGCCGGTCAGATAAGCGCTGTTAAAGTCTATGGTTTGACCGGTGCCGATTTTGTTGACCAGGTTGACTTGTGCGACGCTGACGGTTTTGTTTTCCCGGAAGAATTCGATACCGGTGCGGGTCAGGGTCGCCGCCATGTCGGCCTTGGGCGTAATGCGGGCGGTGTTGCCGGCAAATTCAATGGGGGCGTCGCCGGGCAAATAGCCCGGAATAATGCGCACCAGTTGCCAGCTGACGCTGCCGACGGCAAAGGCTTTGCCGTCTTGGGTCTTTAAGTTTGCGGTATCGACTGTGATTGCACCGCTGGCGGTGCCGCCAAACTCTTGCACATCGATGTGCGAGCCGTCGGCAAGCAGGGCGCGCAGCATGATTTGCCCCGATTGCCAGCCGGGGTTGGGGTTGTCTACGGTGATGGTGACGGTACCGGTGCCATCCGCCGACGCATCGGTGATGTTCGGCACGACGACGTTGCCGTAGGGCGTTACCACAGGCGGCAGTTTGGCGCTGGTATTGATAACCGGCGGCTCGTTTACCGTTGGGATATTTATCTTGGCAAATTGGGGTACGCCAAAGTGGTAGCTATCCTCTCTATTTGACATTCTATTGTTTTTCGACTTGATATATGCCTTCGCTTATACAAAGAATCGCGAGCTTTGTTCAGGGTCTGAAACCACCTCAGTTTTTTTGCTGATTGCTTTACAATACTTTCACAGTCTCGTACCCTACTCAGGCTTTATTGGTATCGAAGTTTTGTAACATCACGCCTTGGCCGAAGATATGCCGCCAAATTCGCCTCTACTTGTTCTTTGGCCTTCAAATCTTTATTACTTAACTCTCTGGTGTCATGCTCATTTGAAGATGGTACGGTGTAAGTTGAAACACTGGGATGTCGCGTCACTACACAGGTCTCATAACCCAAAGATTTTGACGAGGAAACATAAAGCTCACTCGCCCCCCAAAAACTAGATTGCCCCGGATCTGCAATAACAAAAATCAAATGAATCGATCTTTCCTCTTCACCCTTAGGCTCTTGCTCTACCTGCTTTTCGAGTTTAAAACCTAACTCCACATAAGCTCGCTTATACGATGAAATTACCTCGTCTATGCCAATATGGTCATAAATCGAAAAGTGCCACACACCAGGGTCATACCAAACATGACCTAGTAATATCTTGTCCAGTTGACGCTTTGCCTTTCCGGCCGCTCGTTCCATTTGATTGTCGAGATCGTCAGATTCCGCTTGAGTTGTTTCTATCATTACAGAACACGGAGTGCATATATGAGAGTGCGTTCCCAGTGAATCAATTTCTATCTCCATCAATGCCTTTTGATTTTTTGGGGCACCTAGCGGCGAAAAACTCATGCGCAATGTAACCCGTGGATTATTGCCTTTCTCCACTTGCATAGTTATCTTAAAGCCTGCCTTTTGATAGGCATCCTTATAGACAGAAACAAGCCGTTTAAAGCTGATATCCCCGTACTCTATACCTCTCATTATTCTACGTGCATCCGCGTCATAACTGATGAAACATCCTATCAGCACGGCGGCAACAATTAAATATCGGCGCAACCGCTCAGGAGACAGTGGATTTTGCAACACATCAAAGTCCGCGTACATGGATTCTATCCTCTCTATTTGACATTCTATTGTTTTCCACCCCGGCATATTGCCTCGCTTATACAAGGCATTGTGGGCTTTGATCAGGGTCTGATGCCATCTCAGTTTTTTGCTGATTGTTTTACAATACTTGCACAGTCTCGTACCCTGCCTGCCTTTATCGTTGGCGGAGTTTTGTAATATCACGACGCTTCACTTGCCGAAGGTATCCAGCCAAATTCATTTCTGCTTGATTTCTGGCCAGTCGATCTTTTTCCTTCAACTCATTCATAAACAAGTTCCCCGCATCTGAATCCACTGTGGGGTATACCTCAAGCAGAGGATTAATCGTGGTGTCTCGAAGCACAGCACAAGGTTGACAACCCTCAGATTTTGAGAACATAAGCTCTACTTTACTATATCCGAAAAATCCGGGTTGACCGGGGTTCGTAAGCTTGAATGACAAATGTATTTCTCGATTGTCTAACTTTCGATCTTCATTTTCTAGTTCAAACCCCAATGCCGCATAAGCCTGCTTATACGAGGAAATGACCTTCGCCACATCTATATCATAGTAAAGTGTCAAGAACTGAGAATCCCAGTCAGTTGGATCATACCAAATATAAGCACTCAACTCTTTATCGATTTGATCACTTGCTTTACCATCCGCTTGTTGCATTTGATCGTCAAGATCGTCAGAATCCGCCTGAGTTGTTTCTAACATCACAGAACAAGGAGTGCATGTATGAGAATGCGTCCCCAATGAATCAATGACTAAAACCATTGATGCTTTTTGTTTTTTTGAAGAATCTGGAGGCAAAAACCTCATACGCAGTGTAACCCTTGGATTATTGCCTTTCTTCACTAGCGTAGTTACGTCAAACCCTGCCTTTCGGTATGCATCCCTGTAGACAGAAACAAGCCGCTTAAAACTTATATCCCCGTACTCTTTACCCCTCATCGTCCTACTGGCATCCGCTTTATAACTTACCATGCATCCTATTAGCACAGCGGCAACAATTAAATATCGGCGCAACCGCTCAGGAGACAGTTGATTTTGCAACACATCAGAGTTCGCGTACATGGATTCTATCATCTCTATTTGACATTCTATTGTTTTCCACCCCGGCATATTGCCTCGCTTATACAAGGCATTGCGGGCTTTGATCATAACCATATGCATTCACAGTTTTTTTGCTGATTGTAAATATTCGACGATCCCAAAAGACACCCGGACCGTATTATTGTTTTTTTGTCAACCTTCGGCGTTGCGGCTTCACTTACATAGTCTGTTATATATACTTCGCTACGCCTTTATTATGAACAAAATCAGTGTGAGTTCGGGCATGTTATACCGTTTTCTCTTCAAAATTCGGTTTTTAAAACCTCCTCACCCCCGCCCTCTCCAGCAGGAGAGGGAGCATGGATACCCTGCCCGACTTACCGCAACCTGTTTATTACACTGTCAACAGTGTCACTTGATTTTCACCACCAAGCCCGTCTGTTCTGCCAAGCTTTTCTCATTGGGCCGCTCTGTCAGTTGCTCCGCAATCCAATGGTCTTTTTTGAGCTTGCCTAAGTTCGGCGCTTGGCCTGTCCAATCGACTTTGCTGGCCGTGCGGCTGCTCTTCTGGTTGATGACGAGGGTGTCTTGCCTGTCGTCATGCTGTTGCCTGTAATCGGCGTGGACAGACTGCACGATGATCGTGGCGCTCCGCTGGTCATCGTAGCTGGGGTAGCCGTTGTGCTGGCTGTGCTCGAAACCTTGATGCCGACCGTTGTCGTGATGGTCTTTATCATGTTCTTCGTCATGGTCTTTTTTAGGCAGTACGATCAAGGTGATGCTGGCCGTGGTAGTGAGTTTGCCGTCGAAAACGGTGTAAGTGAAGGTCTCGGTACCCGAGAATTCGCGCTTCGGCGTGTAAGTGTAGGTACCGTCGGGGTTCTTGGTCAGTGTGCCCTTTTTCGGATTGGTGAGGCTTAAGGTCAGTACATCGCCATCGACATCGCTGATCAGTCCGGCGAAATCGATGACGATGCTACCGCCTTCGCTCAGGGTGTAGCTGGCGTTGCGGGCCAGTGGGGCATCATTCACGGACAGGACGGTGACCAACAGGTCGGCTTCGATACTCGCTTGGGACTGGTTGGCTTGCTCGGTGCTGGTGGCGACAATCTTCAGGGCGAATTGACCGTTGAAGTTTTTAGTCGGCGTTATCGTTAGCTTACCCAGGTTCCAGCCGGTAATGTCTGCTGTGTTGTTGTCCTGGCTGGCGGTGAAACTGTTGATGCCGTCGGTTAGGGTGGCACCGACGGGAATAGCCCCGATGGCTAGGCTTAAGGTTTCGGAACCGTCGGTGTCCTGCAACAACGCACCGATGACCGATAGCGGGATTACGCCATCCTCAAAGCCGGTGTTGGACTGGAGGGTTTCGCTCAGGGCGATGTTGTCGATCATCATGCCGCGACCGTTGGACTCGCGCTGGCTGGCTTCGCTGACGATACGGAGGGCCTGCGCCCCGCCTGTGCCGGTGAATTGGAAAGTGCGAGTTTGCCAGTTGAGCGCTGTGGCCGAGCTGGTGCTCTCGTCGCTGCCGATTTTTACGCCATCAAGGTAGATGCCTATCCGGGTGTAGTCGGCACCGTAACCCAGGTGACCGGCAAGGTCTAGGCTGAGGGTGTAGCTTGCGCCTAAGAGGGTTTCGATGCTGCGCTCGATGCCCAGGGTTTCATGACCTTCACCTTTCGCATTATTGAGTTCGAGCCAGTTGTTGCCGTTGCCGCCTGCGGCATTGACGATTCTGCGCTTGCCTTGAGCATCACGCATAAGGTCGCCGCTGCTCCAGATTTCGAAACTACCATGCTCGTCGTCGTGATGGTCATGTTCATCATGCTCGTCATGATCATCGTGGTCGCCGTGGTTTTTACCGGGTCTGGCGACAAATGTCCAACCTTCAAGTTCGCGTTGTTCGAGTAGCGTCGAGTTGGTGTTCCGGTTGCCCACTCTTTCCCAGCCGGTGCGGAACAGTTCGCGGCTGGCACCGCCGACCTCGCTCAATACCAATGCCGGGGCGTCGGCCACCGCATTGATGATAAGACGGACGGTGGCGATGCCGGAATCGAGTTCGCCATCGTTCAGTTTGTAGCTGAAGCTGTCTTCGCCGCTCCAGTTCTCCATTGGGGTGTAGCTGACGGTGTTGTCGGCGTTCACCACCAAGGTGCCGTGAGCCGGTTGATCCACAATAATCAGGCTTAAGCTGTCGCCATCGACATCGTGGTCGTTGTCCATGATGGCAAGCTGGATGCTATGGTCTTCATCCAATGTTGCCGTGTCGTCCTGTGCGACCGGGGCATCGTTGACGACGGTGATGGTCAGACGCACCATGGTCGGGCCGGAATCCAGTTGGCCGTCGCTGACCGCATAGCTGAAACTGTCTTCGCCGTTGTAGTCGGCCTGCGGCAGGTAGGTGTAGCTGCCGTCGGCGTTTTTCAACAACTGACCGTGCTGCGGATTGCCGACGCTGACACTGAGCGGGTCGCCATCAACGTCGCTGGCGCTGCCAAGCAGGTTAAGGGTGATGCGCCCATCCTCGAGCAAGGTGGCGGCAATGACGCTAGCCACTGGCGCGTCGTTGACAGGGATGATGGTCAGCATCACCGTGGCAATGGCGGAATCCAGTTCGCCATCGTTCACCTTATAAATGAAGCTATCGGCACCGTTGTAGTTGGTATCCGGGATGTAGGTGAAGCTGCCGTCGGCGGCGACGCTGACTTGGCCGTGTTGCGGCCCAATTACGATACTGCCTTGCAACAAGGCGCTATCGATGTCCGCCGCAACCGCCAGCAGGCTGCCGGTGATCGGCGTGTCTTCGTCGGTGGTCAGGCTTTGGTCGCCTGCGGTCGGTGCATCGTTGACTGGAACAACAGTCAACATCACCGTGGCGATAGCGGAATCCAGTCCTGTCCTGAGTGAAGTTAAAGGATCGCCGTCATTCACCTTATAAGTAAAGCTGTCGACTCCGTTGTAGTCCGCATCCGGCGTATAGGTGAAGCTGCCGTCGGAGGCGACGCTGACCTGACCGTGTTGCGGTCCAACGACGATACTGCCTTGCAACAAGGCGCTGTCAATGTCCGCCGCGACCGCCAGCAAGCTGCCGGTGATTGGGGTGTCTTCGTCGGTAGTCAGACTTTGGTCGCCTGCGGTCGGCGTATCGTTAACCGGGACGACGGTCAGCATCACCGTGGCAATAGCCGAATCCAGTTCGCCATCGTTGACTTTGTAGGTGAAACTGTCGGCACCGTTGTAGTTCGCATCCGCCAAATAGGTAAAGCTGCCGTCGGCGGCGACGCTGACCTGACCGTGTTGGGGGCCAGCGACGATACTGCCTTGCAATAAGGCGCTATCGATGTCAGCGGCAACGGCTAGCAGACTGCCGGTGATCGGCATGTCTTCATCGGTGCTAAGCCGCTGGTCGCCAGCGGTCGGGACGTCGTTGACAGGAACGATAGTTAGAGTCACCGTGGCAAAGTTGGAGTCCAGTTCGCCGTCGTTCACTTTGTAGGTGAAGCTATCGGCACCGTTGTAATTCGCATCGGGCGTGTAAATCCAGCTGCCGTCGGTGTTTTGGCTAAGACTGCCGTGCGCCGGGCCGTTGACGATGGCGGAAGCGAGCGTGTCGCCCTCAATATCGTTGGACAGCGCCAATAGATCGATAGTGAACGAGCTATCTTCAGCCAAGATCACGGAATTATCTGCGGCAACCGGCGCATCGTTAACCGGGGTAACGGTCAGCGTCACGGTGGAGAGGTTGGAATCGACCCGGCTATCGCTCAGTTTGTAGGTGAAGCTATCCTCTCCGTACCAATCGGACTCCGGCCTAAAGCTGAAGCTGCCGTCGGCATTGATGGCGACTTGCCCGTGGCTAGGCGCGTTAACGATGACCGGTATAAAGCCGGGTTGGAGCGCGTTGATGTCGTTCGCCAGAGCGTCGATGACGGTTGGCGTGTCTTCAGCAAGAATGATGCTGTCGTCGACGGTTTGCGGTACACCCAGACGCAGATCACGCACGGTGATTTGGCTATTGCCTGCTTCGCTACCCTGGCCGAAGCCGATCAGATCGAAGGACAGGTTGACGGCAGTACCGGCGGCAATGCCGCCGAGGTCGACCAGATAGGTTCGGCTACTGTCGGCATTGTCGATCCGGGTAATGCCGCTGGCTTTGTGTTCTTCGCCATTTGCCTGGAGGTTGAGGAACGCGTCGTTGCGGGTCAAGCCGGTCGGGCCGAGCAGCGACAGGCCGGTGTTAGCGTCGAGCAAGGCGACTTCAAAGGCGTCGTCCGGCCCTGCTGCCTGATCGCCCAGCGCGCTGTTGGCGAGAGTAAAAGACAGGAAGCGGTCGTGTTCGCCGAGGACGAAGACTTGGTTGAGGCGGGTTTGGCTGGTTGCTCCTTCTTTCAACAACGCAGCCCCTCCAGCCAGTCCTGAGCCTATCGAAGGAATGATGGCGACGCTGCCTTGAGCCAACCAACCGTCAACGGTTTGCACGTCGCTATTAGTGAGCGTGGGAGTAGAAGTTGCTTGATCATTATTGGCAGGCAGGCTGTTAATTTTTAAAGCCGACTGCGTGAACTCCGATACAAAATTGGCCGATGTAACAGAACTCCCCGCTACCGATTCAGCAGACAATAATGGCAATGAAGCACCGCTAGATGATGGCATCGTTACCCGCAGCATCTTTTGGCTCGACAAATACAAATAATATGTGTCTTTATAAAACTGAAGAGCCGCTCCAAGCGCATTTTTTTCATTAGACTGGATACCAACCGCAGCCTTAATTATACTTTTTTGCTCATCCAAGAACCCTAAATCGCCTTCCGCAGGGTCACCACCTCCCATAAGATTTTTACCACCAACAACATATGGATTGTCTTTAATTTTTTTATTAGTTTTAGGGTCAATTTTACCAAACTGATTCCAGTAATAATCTTCGCCGACACCAAAGGTATGTGCCAACTCATGAGACACGGTTTTTGCCAAAGCATTACCAAAAGTTATACTTGACCTCCAACCAAACATGGAACCTGGACTGACATTCGCTGTATCCACCACTGTTTGATTGATTGCCTCCGTTAAGGCCCACTGCTTAGACAATGATGGAATCGGAGCTATTCCATCCCCCGGCAACAGAGAATCAAGCCATTTGTATATACCGGGAAAATGGTCACGCCTAGAATCAAGAAAACCACTACTAGATTTTACATAACCTTCAATCCCAAGCCCAAGATCTCGCCACTTAATCTGTGGTCCTTCAAGAATACCTGAAGCGGGTAAGTTATCAACAAAACTAATTCCACCTACAGAGATTGCAAATTCATAATCTTTTTTCACAGCATCTACAACGTCTGTTGCAATCTTCGTTAACTCTTTCTCGAAAGCTTTTTGAGTCAATAGTGATTTTGTGTATCCATTAACGAAAGTACCAAAAAGCGATTTAAAATTATTATCAATCGGACTATTACCAGCTTCCGACTCACTACTACTCAGCACGTCCTGCGGCGCAGCATCCATCTTATACACCAACTTCCCATTAGGATCTTTTCCGAATTTATTGGGAGAACTAAAAATAGTTCTTAACGTGTTCTTTAATTCATTCAAATTCAAATTCACCACAACCGGCTTGGTTTTACGTCCACGCACTTCCAGAGAACCAATAACTTCACTCCCGATTTTTATATCTAGCGTGTCCTTCGAATAAGAGTTTCCAACAGCCTCAAATCCTTGCCCATCCACAAGCGGATCGAACACCCACTCAGCGATATGAGTTTGCTGATCTAGCTTAGTGTAATCAAACTCCTTGGAATTCGTGGACTTTTTGGCACTTTCAAACGTCAAGAGCATTACCGACGCATCCGGTAAATAAGTCATAACCTGCTTAATGCGAGACATCCCGCCAATACCATCAGCCAATGTATTAGAAAACACGACACTATTCGGATTAGCCAGTGAATCTTTCAACCCATTGCTATTAGTAAAACCAGGATTACCTGGATTGACCATCTTAAGTGCAGCTACAGCATCCGTAGCATCCACCCAACGTAAAATCCGATAGACATGCTTTTCTACATTGGGAAGACCTGAAGTGCCTACGGTTCTAATTATGACTGTAACTTGTCCGCCATAAAGCTCGTCGGTAGTTAGCTTAGAAAATGCATTATTCTTATACATATCAGCCAACGTCATTGCATTTACCTTAAAAGTCCGCGACGTTCCATCTTTAATTTCAATAGCCTGTTTAGTGGTTTCTAGCGCGATATTACCCGCGCCTGCCTTCAAAAATTTGTCGACTGGCCCATCAACCTTTATATCGACATAGACTGTTGAGTCACTTGGGCATGTAATAGGCGGCAGATTAAAAAGTTCTAAACCATCTTTTTCCGTTCCTGTTATGAATATAGGATCATGGACAATTTGGTTTTCCGCATCAAATGTCGTTCCCGCTGGCGCACTAGCAGGTGCCGAAATGAGCTGCTCGGCTTCAGGAGGAAGTTTGATGTGCTTGGACATACGATCATTTGTCGGCATAGCCAGCGCCGCCTGAATCAGTGCATCCACGTTCCAGGCGTGATTTTGGTTGGGCTTTTGCATTAACCATTCATCGCTAAAAATATTACCGCTATAGCCGCCTTTGAGCTGGCCAATAAGCACCTTGCCGTTTTCCGACAGACTGAGGTTGACGATGCCGTAGCCGTCCAACGGCAGAGTAGCGCCGATGAACTCAGGGTCACCCTGCAAGCCAAACGGGTCTTTGACGATGCCAAGTTTGCCGCCTACGGCGACTTTTTTGGCGCTGGCGCTGCCGCCCACGGCAAGCGGTGGACCGAATGGGGTGAATATGAAGCTGGGCGCTTCATACATGGCTTTCCAATAAGGATCATTGAAGTGGTAGTTGTCATCAGAGACGATAGCGTATTCGATGCCGTCTTGCTCGACCAATACTGCGCTTTGTGCGCGCTGGATATCGAGGCGGTCTATGCGAATGGCGTTGCTGGGTTGGGACATATTAATCGCCTCCAGCTTGGCACCGGTAATATTGTGCTGTGCATCACGGGTAATGGTGAGCGTTGACAAACCCCGATTATAATCTGCGACGTTTGCAACCAGAAAACGATCTCGACTATTGGTCGCCGTGATAACCTGCGATGCTTTGCCACTAATGCCATCACTCGGTAAATCCGCCTTAATGGGTGCGGCTATTGCCCCGGTTTCAAGATTGAGCGTAGTCAAATCGAATACCAAAATGTCGCCGCGCTTCGTCGGGTCTCCCAGTGACACGCTATTGCTATTCTTGGGCGTTGCAACTACCAGAGTTTTACCATCCGGGCCTATCGACATTCCCCCAACACCTAGTGGCGTACTTTCAATATTTGTATTCTTGAGAGTTACCGCAAGATTGTAATTCTGACTGCCGGGTTCTATGTTCATCGCCAGCAAACGGTTACTACCCGCACCTGCACCGTAACCCTGGCCTTCGCCAATCAACAACAAATCGTCCACACTAACCAGACTAACAATGTTTTTGCCGACTTGTATGGCTATAGTGTCAATGAGTTTGAAGGTGACCAGATCGATTTCATAGATGACGCCGCTGCCTGCCACGTAGGCGCGGCTTAAGTCAGTGGTAAAGGCGATAGGTTGGACTTTGTTGCCGGTAAGATAGGTGCCGCTAAAGGCAATCGGTGTTCCTGTGCCGATTTTATTGACTAGGTTGACTTGACCGACAGTTTTGTTTTGTCTAATGAAGTCTATGCCGGTGCGGGTCAGTGTCGCCGCCATGTCTGTTTTGGCGGTGATGCTGGCGGTGCTGCCTGCAAATTCAATGGGGGCGTCGCCGGGCAAATAGCCCGGGATAATGCGCACCAGTTGCCAGTTGACACTGCCGACGGCAAAGGCTTTGCCGTCTTTGGTCTTTAAGTTTGAGGTATCGACTGTTACTACACCGCTGGTTGCACCACCAAGTTCTTGCACATCAATGTGTGTGCCGTTGGCAAACAGGGCGCGCAGCATGATTTTACCCGTTAACTGGCCGGGATTGTTATTGCCAACGGTAATGGTAACGATACCCGTACCCGTTGCTGACGCATCGGTAATGTTAGGTACGACGACGATGTTGCCGTAAGGCGTTACGACAGGCGGCAGTTGGGCGCTGATGTTGATAACAGGCAGCTCGTTTGCTGTGGGAGTGGTTATGTTGGCAAACTGAGGTACGCCAAAGTGGTAGCTGGAGGCTGTTCCTGTGGTCGCCATAGTGGCGACGATGCCGATCATGTTGGAGGTGATCCCTATGGGCAGCACTGTGCTGCCAAAGCTCATGCTAAGGCCGACCGACCCGGCAAAGGTCATTGAGTCGCCGATGCCTACAACGAGGTCAAACGGGCTGCCGATGACACCCGGCAGTTTTTTATACACCATGTATTCGCCGGAGGCATCCAAGCCGCCATACGGCGGGCTGGCGGTTTTGGCGATGGCGTTGCCATTGGCGTCTAAGCTGATGTAGCCGTTATCGACTACCCACCAGGTATCTTGGTAAATGAGGTTTGTGGACGTGCTGCCTTCTGCCAGCACTTTGCCTTTGCGCAGGAACCAGACTTCATCCCCGGCTTGCGCGGCGATGCCGTTTTGTACGGGGATAGCAAGTTGCAGCGGGTAAGCGCTGGTGGAACTGCCGATGTTTAGGGTGAATGCGCCGACGGCTTCGAGTCCGCCGGGTTGCGCGGCAAAAATCGTGGTGCTGGGGTCAATACTGGCTAGATCGATACGGCTAATGGCGACCGGGGTATCTTGTTTTAGCGCACCGGCTCCGATCAATACGGTTTCCCCGGTTTCGGCGCTGATGGCTGCGCCTTCATGGGCATTGACCAGGATGGTTTGCGGGGCGGCGGTGGCCGGGTCGTTATCGGTGAGTTGCGCGGTTTGTACGGACAGCTTGATGTCGCTTTGGCCGATCACTTGTTCGCTGACGGTGCCGTAGGCGTCGACCACGCTGCCCAAATGGACGATGGAAACGGTGACTTGGCCGGTGCGTAATGCGGTGATTAAGCCGCTGTCGCTGACGGTCGCGATGCTGTCATCGGAAACGCTATAGCGGGTGCCGCTGAAGACGGCGGGTATGGCGGCATAGACGTAGGTGGTGATTTCGCCGGTGTCCGGGTCTACGTAGTCTTCCGTGCTCTCGGGGCTACCGGCAAAGGCGGTTTGGCCGGCTTCGTGAACATCTGCGTTGAGTCCGGTGTTGGGATCGGTCACATGGACTTTCAACTGCCGGGTGCTACCCGGAATTAGGGTCAGTGTGCCTGGGTAAACATCGGGATGGATTGATAATGATGCGCGGGTATCGATGAGTTCGCCGGTTTGCGGATCGAGCTGCCCTGCTTGCGCTATGTTAATGGCTGCAACTGTGCGGATGGTATAGGTTTGTTGCTGGGCATCCGAAGCTGTGCGGCTAAGACTGATCAGTCCTGCGCCTGCGGCTTTGGCGCTAACCAAGTCGCGGGAATCGTCGATAGCGATCGCAATAGCCCCTACTTTACCCAATGAGCTAAGATCCAGGATATTCAGGGTTAGATAGTCGCCGGAGCCGGTGGTCAAATCAACGTCTTGTTCATCGGTAAAGTCGCCCACGGCATGGATGCGGGTGCTTTGGCCGGTTTGCAGGTTGATCAGTTCGGCCAAGTTGGTGATGCGGATGGAGGTCAATGCCGCGCCGCTGACGTTCACATTCAACTCAATAGGCGCACCCAAAGCATAGCCGTCATCGGCCTGTAATGTAACAGTGGCTTGGCCTGTGTAGCCTGCTTCCGGGGTAAAGATTAGGCTGCTGCCATCCCGACTGAGTTTTGCGCTGCCGTGCGTGGTGTTAAGCACGCGCAGGAAAACGCTATCGCCCTCCATATCCTGGGCGATGGCGCTGACGCTCATTTTTGTGGCGAGGTCGGTGTGGGTTTTGCCTTGCGGCAGGTTGGCTACGGCAGAAGGCGCCAGGTTGGCTTTAAAGCCGACGTTGGCATAGAGCAATTGACGGTCTGCGGCGTTGGTTTGGCCGTCGCCGTTGAGGTCGGCTGCGGGGTTGCTGTCTAATGCATTTTGCTGCCACGCCCCGCTGTCTGCACCATCGATGTTGCCGTCGCGGTTGAGGTCGCCCGCTACGCTGATGCGTATACTGGACACTCCAGCCCCGTTAAGGCGGATAAGTTTGACGCCTGCTTCGGTCACCCGCACCAGCAGGGTGTTTTTGCCGTTAACGGTGGCATTGCCGATCAGCGTGGCGCCGGTGACTTCTATGCTGGCATCGGCCGGTAGTTCGGTTTCTATGGCATAGACGATCGCGCCTTGCGCACCGGGGCTATGCACGGTAGAAGCCAGTTCGGATTCGCGGACGTTAAAGGCCAAGGTGGTGGCGGTATTTTGGACAAGTTCGCCAGTCCATTGGTTCGCGCTGCTGTCGCCCAGCCAGTTGACGGCTGCGCCGAGTTTGGCGGTTATCGTGTCGGTCAACAGTTTGCCTTGGCTGTCGTAGGCCAGCGGTGTACCCAGGTCGTTGCTGTTAAGGTTTCGCACCAGTTCGAGGCGGCCTTGGGCATCGTAACGGTAGACGGTGCTGACGCTCTCGCCTTGGGCATCCGGGCCGGTGACGCGGCTGATGCGGCCTTGGCTGTCGCGCTGGATGTCGACGCGTTGCGTTGTGTCGCCATTGACGGCGGCGATGCCGGCATCGGTGATGAGCCATTGTGCGCCGTCAGTGAAAGTAACTGAGGTGATAAGGCCGTTGGCGTCCAGCTCGTAGCGGCTGCCGTCGGGTGCAATCAAGGTGTAGGCACTCGGCAGCCACGGCAAGCCGGTGCTTTGGTCGTAGAGATGGCTGCCTAGGCGCATCAGGTTCTCTGTGCCATTGGCCGATCCGGTATGGGCTTGCAATTGCCAGCCTTGGGATTCGCTAAACTCGGGGTGGAATACTTGCGGCGCGCCCGGCGTTTGGCCTAGGCGTTCGCTGCTGGTATTCAGGGTAAAGCTTAAGCTGAGCAGGTTGGCATCGGAGTTGGACAGGTTTTCAGGAATTTGCAGCCAGACGCGAGCGCCTTCCTGCCACGATGCGGTTGCGCCGCTGGGGGTTGTGGCCGGCTGATCGGTGGTCAGTCCGGTGTCGAGCAGGGCTAGCTGCCAGTTGCCCAAGTTGGAAATCCCCTCACCCCAACCCAGTGTCACCGGGCTGTCCTGCCCGGCGCCCTCCGGGCGAGCAGAGCTCGACCCAATTCCCTCCTGGGGAATTTGTCCCTGAGGGAGAGGGGGCAAAGCGTTGGTGTCGATGCTGCGGTTAAAAGCCAGGATATGGCCGGCCAGCCGGTAAACGTTATCCGTGACGGCCAGTTTGCCCAGGTCTTTTTGCGCGGTGTCGATGATGATCCGGGCTTCGATTTCTGTAGTGCGGCCGACCAGATCCCACGCCGATAGGCGCAATTGATAGACGCCGTTAGCGAATTTGGACGGATCTATACTGATGAGGTCTAGTTGTCGATCAATGCTGATCGCGGCCTCTGTATGCTCGGCCAGCGTCTGCCAAACATCGCTGCCCGCCGGGGCTATTTGCAGTTTGTAGCCCATCAGTTGCTGCTCAACTAAACCGGCTTTCAGACTGGTAATTTGGCTGATTTCCACCGGCTTGGTGACGGCGGTGGCTCCGCTGAGCGTATCCATCCAGGCCAACAGCGGCGCGGCGGTATCGGCCGGGTCTTTGATCCTGACGGTATGGGTTTCAACGCTGACAAAGCTGTCGTTGTCGGTCGCGGTAACGCGCACTTCAATCAAGCCAGGCTGGGTCGGCAGGAGTTTGATGCGCCCTGCACTATCCAGCGCTACTGTCTGCCAGTTATCGGCATCGCCCAAGCCGCTGCCGCGTACTTCGGCGACAATGTCGGCGATACCGCTCCAGGCGTCGGCCCGGACGCTGGCGATGACAGTTTGCCCCGGTAGTGCCGGTGTGCTTGGCGTCGTGGACACGGTGATTTTGGGCTGGTTGGCCGAAGCTTCGGCCACTACGCGCAAGGTAAAGGTTCTGGCGGTAGTATTTTTACCATCGCTCACGCTTGCCGTAACGGTAAAATCGCCAATCTGGCCGGGGCCTGGAACCCAATTCAAACGGCGCATTTGCGCATCGTAACCGGCTCCTTCCGGCAGGTTGGCGAAGCTGATTGCTAAGGCAGCAGTTTGCTCTGCACCGTCCGGGTCGTTTGCGCTGATGCCGTTAGAGGCCGCGCCCAGTTCAACCGGCAAGCTTAAAGTTTGCCCGATAACCAGTGCGTGATTGGTCGCGGTCAGTTGCGGCAGCCGGTTAGTATCGAATACCCGAACTTGCACAGTTTGCGTGGTCGTCGCGCTGCCGTCGGTCGCCTGGAAGGTAAAAGTATAAGGATGGTCGTTTTCAAGCGCGCCGTTAACGATGCTTTGATCGGGCGTCCATTCGAAGTAGCCGGCGGTGCTGTCGAATACCACGCCGGACGGGGTAGCGCCGTCGTAAACAAGGCCCATGCTGACGGCGTCGTTATCGGCATCGAATGCGCGCATCGTGAAATTGACGGTCCGGCCTTCGTTGACCAGTTGCAGCGGCATCGGCAACAGGCGCGGGGTCTGGTTAACATTGGCGACATTGACTTCAAAACTTCGCTCGAACTGCGCCGCGCCGTCGCTGCCGCGGACGCTAAAGCGCCATTGCCCGGCGCTGCCGGTATTGCTATCCTGCGCCGCAAACAGATCCGGCGTCCACCGCAACACAGCGAGCTTGCCGTTGCCGGCATTCGGCACGTCCAGGGTCATACCGCGCGGCAGACCGGTCGCGGCCCATTCGATCAGGTCGGCATCGGTATCGCGGCCGAACAGCTCTATCGTAAGCGGCACGCCTTCTGATGCATTGAGTTGAATCGGGGCGGTTACGCCGGTATCGACAATTTGCGAGCCGTTGACTTGCACGCCCAACACTTCAGGCGCGGCATTGGCTGCTCGCACGACGACCCGCAGCGTATGCTTGGTCACGTTGGACGTTGGGTTCTCAGGTTGCACATAGCCTGCATTTTCAGGCGCAAGGCCGCTATCGGTCACCACCAGCTCAATATCGCGGGAACCTATGTCAGCCGCTGTCGGCGTCCACGCCAATGTCGCATGACCGTATTGGATAGCCGCAAGAATTTCTGCGCCGATAGGCAGGCCGTTGGCGCTCCAGGTCAAGGCGTCTTGATCCCTATCGTTTGCCAATAGCGCTACGCTCAAGGGCTGGCCTACGACGGCAACGACTTGGCGCGGCGCGGTAATGACCGGCGCTTCGGTTTCGCTACGCACGGTCAGGACAAAGCTTTTGGCTTGGGTGAGGACGTTATTATTGGCCGTCGGTCCTGAGCCTGTCGAAGGATCGCCGTTATCCTGCGCGACCACGGTAATGGTGTAATCGCCACGGTCGTTTGCGCCCGGCGCAAAGCGGATCACGCCGGAAGCGGTGCCGTTGCTGGACGGATTTTGAGTGTAGGTCGCAAATCTCGGCAAGCCGGAAATGCTGATTTGGATAGGATTGCCGTCTGCATCAAGCGCCGATACGGGGATTTCGATCACGCTGCCCTTGTCGACAAAGGCATTACTGATGTCGCCGATGTCCGGCGCGCGGTTGGCGTTACCCACGACAATCGGCAGCACCAGATGGCTTACGGCGGGTACGCCGGGAGCCTGTCCTGAGCTTGTCGAAGCCTGTCCTGAGTCCAATCGAAGGGGGTCACCGTCATCGGTTGCCGTTACTGTGATGCTATAGGTGCCCGCTTGGGCGAAACCCGGCGTCCAACGTATTTCCAAGGTCTCGGGATCGAAGGTCGCGCCGTCCGGCAAACCTGACACGTCATAGCTCACCGTTGCCGCAGTGGTCTCAGGACCGCTGGCCGCAGCCCCGGCCTGAAAGCGAATGCGCGGTTCAAAATCGGGGTTATCGGGATCGAAGGCGAAGGCGCTGATTTGTAAGGTCTGGCCTTCCAGGATATTCCAGGTTTCGGCCGCACCTGTGCTGAGCGATGCCGAAGCATCGAATACCGGCGCACCATTGGCGTTGAGGACGTTTAAAACCACGTCCTTGGTGACTGAGGTGATGACCGGATCATTGCCGGGCGTCGTCCAGGTTGCAGTCAAGGTGACCGGGATACGGAATGCGCCATGCTGGTTATAATCTGGCGTCCATTCCAGCCAGCCTGTCTCGGTATTCAGTTTGGCCCCGCCGGGCAGCCACGGCGCGCTGTATTCCAGCGTCACCGCGGTGCCGTCCGCCAGTGCTTCGCTGCCTGCCGCATGCCCCGCCAGTTGCAGGGCGTATCGTTCGCCTTCCCTCAGCGTTTGCTGCGCAACCGAAGCCAAAACCGGTTTGGCGTAACCTTGCGCTACGATCAGGTTAAAATGTCGGCTGCTTGTTGTTATGCCGTCGCCGGCCACAACGGTGATATTTTGGTAGACGCCCGCTTGATCGTAACCGGGCGTCCAGCTCAAGATCCCGCCGGCGGCATCAAACACGGTGCCCGCAGGCAAGTTGCGGATAACCAGCGTCAACGCATCGCCGTCCGCATCGGCTGCGATGATCGGCAAGATCAGGGCTTCGCCCTCTTTCAAGGTAATATCCCCGATGACGTCAACCACGGGGGCGTTATTGCCGCCGATGACAGGCAATTGGAACTTGCGCGTGGCGACGCCGCCGCGGCTGTCCTGCACGCGCACGATGATGTCGCTGTTGGCGTCAGCCAATGCAGACGGCGTCCAATTGAGTGTCGCTACGGCATGATAGCCGTCATCTGCCGACAGGATGTCGGTTGGCGGAGTCAGTGTGACGCCCGCCGGGGCTTGCATCAACTCCCAGTAAAACACAGTGCCGTCGGGGTCTATGGCCTCGATTTGTCCGGTCCAGGCTTGGCCTACCGTAGCGGCAGCCAAGGTATCGGCATCAATGAGACCGGCAACGCTTAATGACGGCGGCAAGTTTTCTTGCGGCACCGCATAGACGCCGTGGCCCAGGTTGAATTTGACCAGATCGGCCATGCCTGCGCGGGTGGCAAACAGGCTCGCCGGGGTAACGGTAATCGTTTGCCCGGTAATCGTAGCGCCTGCGGCAAATTTTCAGCAATTCCCAATTTAAAACCCTGCTAGAATAAAGATTTTATCAACGCTCCAGAACAAAGCCTCATCAGCACAAAACAAATGGACTTGAACTTAGTTGACCAGATACGCAGCACGTTTAGCGCGTT
>Ga0208629_100137_pt1 | contig 36414 bp, 37 predicted proteins | sample LakWasMet19_HOW5_2_FD_183865 | JGI IMG/M metagenome (GOLD analysis project Ga0208629, IMG submission 183865) | Freshwater sediment methanotrophic microbial communities from Lake Washington under simulated oxygen tension - Sediment Metagenome... | ecosystem: Environmental > Aquatic > Freshwater >... | reverse complement strand
ATGAAATCAAAAATGACTACACCCAGGTCGTTGACGCTTTAAAACTCATGCATAAACGCTTTGCCGTCGGCACTTATGCCTTATGGTATCCGGTGATCAATCGGCGCAAGAATCAACTGTTGGAAAAAGCCATTCAGACCAGCGGCATCAACAATGTGCAGCTATTTGAATTAGGCATTCGAAATGATAGTAACGAACACGGTATGACCTCCAGCGGCATGATTGTCATCAACCCGCCGTGGACTTTGCTAAGCCAAATGCAGCAAACATTACCTTGGCTTGCCGAGGCACTAGGCCAAGAAGGCGAAGGCTTTTATCGCATAGAAACCTTGGTCGCGGAATAACCCCTTGCAAGCTTGGTTTTTCTCCCTGTAATTCATTACAATAGCGGCGCTGTCTAGCGCCGTAGTGCTGACTACTATTTTCTGTTTATTGACAATGCTCAATAACTCACTCAAATCCTAAAACCCATGTCAACATCCGAAAATCAAGCTCCGGCTAATTTCATCCATCAGATCATTAATAATGATCTTAAAAACAACAAAAACAATGGCAAAGTGGCGACTCGTTTTCCGCCTGAACCGAATGGCTATTTGCATATCGGCCATGCAAAATCGATTTGTTTAAATTTCGGCACTGCGATCGAATACAAAGGCACCTGTAATCTGCGTTTCGACGACACTAATCCTGAAAAGGAAAGCGTCGAATACATGGAATCGATTAAACGGGACGTGCAATGGCTGGGTTTTGAATGGCATGAATTACGCCACGCCTCGGATTATTTCGAACAACTGTACCAATACGCCGTGCAGTTAATTGAACAAGGCCAAGCTTATGTCGACAGCTTATCGGCTGAAGAAATCCGTGCTTATCGGGGCACGCTGACCGAGCCCGGTAAAGAAAGCCCGGACAGAAGTCGCCCGATTGCCGAAAACCTGGATTTATTTAAACGCATGCGCGCCGGTGAATTTGCTGATGGCCAATACGTGCTGCGCGCCAAAATCGACATGGCCTCACCTAATATCAACCTACGCGACCCGGCGATTTACCGCATCCGCAGGGTACATCACCAACGCACCGGCGATGCTTGGTGCATTTACCCGATGTACGACTATACCCATTGCATTTCCGACGCGATCGAAGGCATCACGCATTCGCTATGTACACTGGAATTTGAAGACCATCGTCCGCTTTACGATTGGGTGCTAGACCAATTGCAAACACCAGCCCATCCGCAGCAAATTGAATTTGCCCGCTTGCAGCTGGAATACACCATCGTCAGCAAACGTAAACTCAATCAATTGGTCACTGAAAAACACGTCAATGGCTGGGATGATCCACGCATGCCGACTATTGCCGGTTTACGCCGTGCCGGGTTCACACCCAAAGCCATCCGCGACTTTTGCGAACGCATTGGTATTACCAAGCAAAACTCATGGATAGAAATGGGCGTATTGGAATACTGCATTCGTGAAGATTTAAACGAAAACGCCCTACGCGCCATGGCGGTGTTACAACCGTTGCGCGTCGTCTTCGACAATTATCCGGAAGATCAAGTCGAGCAGCTCGAAGTCAGCAACCACCCGCAAAAGCCTGAACTAGGCAAGCGCCAAGTGCCTTTTGCTAAAGAGATATTGATTGAACGGGATGATTTTGCCGAAGTTCCACCACCCAAATACAAACGCCTGATCGAAGGCGGCGAAGTCCGTTTACGTGGCGCTTATGTCATCAAATGCAACAGCGTGATTAAAGATGATGCCGGTAATATCATCGAATTGCGTTGCAGCATCGACCTTGACACGCTGGGCAAGAATCCAGAAGGCCGTAAAGTTAAAGGCGTTATTCATTGGGTATCCGAGCAACATTCACACCCTGCCGAAGTTCGCTTATACAGCCGCCTGTTCCGCGTGCCAAATCCTGATAATGAAGAGAATTTTCTGGATGCCATCAACCCGGATTCATTGGAAGTCCTCAGCGATTGCCGAGTAGAAGCCAGCTTGGCTAACGCCCTGCCGGAAAATCGCTACCAATTTGAACGCACCGGCTATTTCTGCCTGGATGCCATAGATAGCGCCGATGGTAAACTGGTGTTTAACCGCACTGTTACTTTGCGCGATAGTTTTGAAAAAGACTAAACAACATTTTTAATCTTAGGCCTGCGCCTTTTTTATTTGACGAAGGAGTCATCACCATGAATCAAGACAGCATTAACCTGATCGAACGCTACTATGCGGCTTTTAACAGTGCCGACATGGATACCTTTTTAAACCTGCTCACTGACGACGTTATTCACGACATCAATCAAGGCAAACGCGAAATCGGCAAAGAAGCGTTCACCCAGTTTATGGCCTGCATGAACTTCAACTACAAAGAACAACTGGTCGACATGGTGATTATGGCGACCGCTGACGGTAAACGCGCAGCAGCAGAATTTGTCGTGTTAGGTGAATACATTAAATCTGACGAAGGCTTACCGGCTGCAAACGGCCAAACCTACCGCCTACCCGCCGGTGCGTTCTTTGAAATACGCGATAACAAAGTGGCACGCATCACCAATTATTACAACTTACAAGACTGGATTGCTCAGGTTAGTCATTAAACCTTCTGGATGGATTGCCCGATATAAGACGTGGGGTGGGCAGGCTTTTTTGCCCACCGTTCAACTGAACGGAGTCAATAACACATCTCTGGTCAAATTCACTTACCAGGAAATGCAATGCGACGGAATCAAGCAGAAACAGCTTCACGCAACCAACATCTCCATAAATTCGCCCCGAGCTGGCTCAGTATTAAAAAATGCTCAACATTATTCAAGAGTAAAACCGCTTCACTAGATTCCTTTGATGCCAACACAGAAAAATTGTTTTGGCAGGAGTTACATACAGAAACAGTAAGCACTTCAAAAGCAGCGCTATTGCTTGGCGCAGCGGCATTTCTGGCGTTTGTGATTTTGGATGTAACGACTAAAGACGGCTTATCTGCGGTGGAATTCATCGGCCGCTGCCTGATTGTGTTGGCTTTGTGTGAGTTGTTTAGTCATCTTCATTACCATCAGCAAGCGCATACCCAGATCACCCGCGTAGTAAAACTAAGCATCACAATTTCAGTTATCAACTTAATTGCCGTCATGCTGATCGATGGTGATCCGGCGTTTTATATCGAAACCTGGCCGGGGCTACTGCCTATTTATTTCTTCACTTATGGTCAAATGGTGCTGCCTATTTTCGATACCATCGTGTTTGGCTGGCTATCGTCCTTAGCGCTGCCACTCGCTGGGTATCTGATGGGCACTGAAATCATCACGCTTATTCCGTCACTACTTATTCTGTCAATCGTCAACCTGTTTGGCCTTTGCACCCGTTGTCAACTGGAAGTACATTCGCGCAATTCATTCAGAGAACGCCGTAAAGCCGAATACGCCGCTGAAGACAAAAGTTTGTTTCTGCGCCAAATCAGCCACAACTTACGGCAACCCTTGCAAGCGATGAGCTGTTATTCCTCAGTACTGGAAGCCGCTTACACCGAAAAACCAAACGATCCACAAAAGCCTATCGTCGGTAAACTGTGCAGTGCCATCGACGAACTCAATAACGCTTTTAATCATGTTTTAGACATCGCCAATTTGGAAACCGGCAAACAAATCCCGTTACTGACAATTTTCGACATCAACGTTTTACTCGCCTCTCTGGAAGACCAGTTTGCGCCGCAAGCCGCCAAACGCGGTCTGAAACTAAAAGTCCGTTTGCGCGCAAAACGCCCTTATACCGTTTATAGCGATCCTTATATTCTGAGCCAAGTCATCAGTAACCTGATCGACAATGCCATTAAATACACCAACAGCGGTTGGGTACTGATAGGGACAGTAAAGCTCAGTAATAATCAATTGAAGCTGCATATCCGAGATACCGGCATAGGCATTGCCGAGCCGCAAAAACGCAGTATCTTTAAAGAATTTTACCGAGGTCATCGCCGCAGTGATGACCCTCAGGCGAGTGGTTTGGGGATAGGTTTAGCCTATGTGTTAACAGCCGTGGAACATCTGCCCGACCACACACTTAGCGTTTACTCAACACCAAATCGCGGCAGCGACTTTCAACTGTACCTGCCCATCGCTATCGAACCGCCTTACTGCAAGTGGGCTCCTAACAAAAACAACACAGTCGCCGGCAGTTTTGTATTAATCGTCGACGATGATCATAAGGTGCTAAACGCGCTGGCAGAACAACTAAGCGCATGGGGCTGTCTGGTACAAAAAGCCAACTCCAAAGCAGAAACGCTTGCGGTACTTGGAGAAATCATCAGGCCCCCTGACCTGCTGATCACCGACTTTTTCCTGAAAAACAACGAAACCGCCCACGACATCATCGCCGCCATCGAAGCCGACTGCGGCCCAATCCCCACGATAATCCTCTCCGCTAGGGCCATTTCCGCAGATGAAAAAGCAAAATGGCCAAAAGCCACACTGCTACTGCGCAAACCTGCCAACGCAGCAGTGTTGATGGAGATGATGGCAAAGGCGATGGGGAAATAATTCAGCCCGAAGTGCAAAATAAAAAGATCGTCATTACAGCAGGGATTCATGTCAGGCTATCCTGCCTGACACCCTTTGGGTTAATGCAAATCTGTTCCAGACAGATTTGTGCCGGAATCCACGACTGCACGGATGCAGGAGTTAGAGCAACGCAGGAGCAGTTGCCGAGGCTTCATGGATGATTCGAGCCTACCATCCATGGCACTGGATACCCGCTTCCCGGCAGGTATGACACTTAGCTGAAAATTCTTGCAAATCAGTTTAAAGCTGTGAAATTCATCTTGGAGCTTAAAAAGAACTCGCCTTCGGGTGCGAGAACCCAATTCAAAAACCGTCGCGAAAGCGACACAACACTCAATTACCAACTCCCGGTTTACCAAACACAATCCCTTGCTCAAACACCTTAACCAACAACTCCGTCCGCCGCACCACGCCAAATTTCTGAAAAATCGGCCGCAAATGATTCTTCACCGTCTGCTCCTCAATCCCCAGCTTGCGGGCAATTTCCTTATTGCACTTACCCTGCACCAGCCAGCCCAACACCTCAAACTCGCGGGGCGTCAAACCTACACTGGCCGGATTGGACACCGGCCGAATTCCAACATCGGCAGTCTTGGCAGGTAAATCAGGTTCTCGCACCACATGCGGCCCCACTACAGAAGCCGGTAAATACACCCGCCCCGACAACACATCCCGCAACGCCTCAACAAATTCCTGCCGCGACACCGTCTTGCCAATAAACCCCATCGCACCCAACCGTAACGCCTCAAACACCAGCTCTCTATCGTCCAGTCCAGAAAACATCACCACGCACAAATTCGGAAACTCCTCCCGTAATTCCGTCAACCCCGCCAGCCCAGTCTTGCCGGGCAACTGAATATCCAGCAATACTAAATTCAACGGCGTTTCACGCGCAATCGCCAAGCCTTCGTCAAAGCTTTCCGCTTCAAACACCTGCACTTCGGGAAATATCTGCTTCAACAAACAAGCCACACCCTCGCGGGCGCAAAAATGGTCGTCGATAAGGAGGACGTTCATGGGGTGAAGCCTCGTGTTGGATAGTTAGCTTTGTATTGTACTGGGGATTGGTTTGAGTGGGAGATAGTACTTTGGTGCTGGTACGGAAGGGGGATGGTTAAATGGAAGGGGCTTTGTGTATGCTAGACCCACATTAAAAATGAATTTTTGGTTTTAACGCGGTTTTTTTACACCCTCAGATCATGGGATCAATTGCCCCCATTGATTTTCAATTGATTCACAACTTATAAATGCTATTAAGTTCTCAAAATTAATCTTTTTCACTTTATGGTAGGGGTCAAATATGCGTTATCTAATCATCTTTGTTTGCATGTTAGTCATTTGCACTTCGGCAAGCGCTCAGTGTTTTGACGCCAGGGGATTACCAGTCGCTGAAATTCCAAGCTATCAGATAAACGATATTGCGCAGGCAAACCTAATGCCGAATGGTGCGCCTGTAATTTTTTTCAATCCTAATGTTATTGCAAACTTTTCCTTCCCAACGCGGCTTTTCTTTACATTTCACGAATGTGCACATCATGTGTTGAGGCATACACTTGGCAGACTGGTAATGAACAGGGAGCAAGAGGCAGACTGCTGGGCGATTCAAACGATTGTCTCTCGTGGAATGATAACAGATCAGCAATTCCAAATTATTCAAGCCGATTTATATAGATTTGGTAGTGGAGACTGGACACATTTACCGGGGCCACAACGTGCAATCAATCTTCAAGCATGTCTGGGGTAACCTAAATATGGAAATATATTGATGCAATCAGATTTAGCAATCAGCAACAATATGAATGAGGAACTGACAGTGCAAAACAATCAGATTGATGATAACTCTGCGCAAAATCATAGTACAGCTTCCAATACTGAATCTCTCGTCGCATCAACGTTGAATGCATTTGATACACGGTTAAAACAGCTTGAAGAACCGGAAGAGAAGACTCTAATATCGAAAATACAAAAAAACGCAAGTTTTGCCGCTCTCATTATTGGCATCCTGCTAAGCCTAATTTCTCTATTTGATATTTTTTGGAACAAACCTCAGGAAGCGCTGTTCCGAGACACAGAAGAATTTAATAAATCTGTGAATGCAGTGGCAAATCTACGTCAGAACATTTCAGGTGCGGTATCAATCTAATAATCCACAAATGGTTTTAGAAATGACCTCTATGGTAATGCCGCAAGTACTCGCAAACATCCAGTATGCCACTGCTCTGTTGCCGAGACTCGGCGAACATGTCGGTATTCCACAATTAATCGTATTAATATCTGAGTCGATGAACATTTATGACTGGAAAAGCGCAAGCATTCTGGTTGATCGCGCAGTTGCTGCTAAAGATGTCCCACCATCGTTGCAATCTGAGGCCCTACGCTTTAAAGCTAAATTAATGTTTTCCACGGGTAAAGCACAAGAAGGACGAAAAGCTTTTGAGGATGCAATAAAGGTAATTCGCAGTGAATCAGCCTATGGAATCAATGGTTCTCGCGCATATATCGTTGCAGATTGGGTGATCTTCGAATTTTCGGCTGGTGATTGCAATGTAGGTTATGAACAAATTGGACAGTTCATAGCGTTAGTTAAAGATCCAAAAATATTACCGCAAGGACGAACGGGATTAATTTCTCTGTTAAAAGATCAGCTTAACCAACTTCAACTACGAGATAAGCGATGCTCTGTCCCTAGTGAACTGCAGGCACTTTAGTTTATGCAAAATAACTCGGTAAGGTGGATCGCCGGTAGGCAATCCACCAATGCGTTGATGATTGACGGTTTGCTAGCGCGAAACCGTCCTACGAGCTATGAACCTTTTCATAGCTTTTGTAAATATGCTTTTCGAGGAAAAAACCATGAGCTTAATAGATAGAGTCCAAGTCCCCGCTGGTATAAATCCAGGGGTCAAAAATGCAAAACAACAAACCATGCTGGATTTATTGGGTAAACCACGCGATTCATTCACTCAAGATTGTCAACCGGTGACAAATCCGGATTTAGAACCGCTTATCGTCACCGAAGATGTAGGCCCTTTTAAAGTAACCGGATTAAAGCCTGCCGCGGCCGATTTACATGAGATTTTTGCTAACGTAAAGTTGGCTAATCCCACTTTGTATGCGGCTCTGGGGACAGCCGGGATGTTATGCGCTCGGCTAGTGCGTGGAACTACAAGAGGCTCAATTAGCAACCATTCCTGGGGTACGGCGATTGACATCAAAATTAGCGGCATTCTTGATCCTCGCGGTGATGACAAAGCCCAAACTGGCCTGATTCAACTCGCGCCATTCTTCAATCAACGCGGCTGGTTTTGGGGAGCCGGCTTTGGGACGGAAGACGCCATGCATTTTGAGGCTGGTGACGAGCGAATGCGCGAATGGCATACCGAAGGATTGTCTATAGCAGTAGCGGGCGCTGTTATAGACGAAGTGTTACGCTTCGGTGATCGAGGTCCAGATGTGCGCCGCTTGCAGGAACAGCTTAATGCTAAAGGCGCGAATGTAGAGGTTGATGGGGATTTCGGCGAGAACACCCAGGACGCAGTCAAGGCCTTTCAGCAACAACAGGGGTTGACAGCGGATGGTGTCGTCGGACCAAAGACGGCGGCTGCACTAGGATTGTAGATGATCATGATGACCAATTGCTCACCGAAAGTTCGCCTACTTATTGTTTGTGCCTTTTTGATGGTAGGGATAGGTACGGCATTTGCTGAAAGAGGCGTCATTGAAAGCAGTTATGTCTCTTTGGCTGATGATAACTGTTTTCAACCACCAGGTGATACTCTGCATCTCTACTCAATTCGGGGTCTTGGCGTTGTTGAATGCAGGGTGAAGAAAACGGCAATTCGCTTGTTCGTGGTGTCCTCGGAAGAGCGGTCCTGGATTGATATCGCCGTCGGCGACAAGCTTTGGTCAACTGAAGACTCGATTGTTTATACACAGGAAAATCAGTTTGGTTATTTTCCCAATGTGGGCGCTACACCGGTCGAATTAGTCGTGAGTCAAAAGCAAGTTCCGCTTGGTTTAATCTTTCGGGTCACCGCACAAGATCCCAATCAACAAACGCAAGAATCATCAAATATTTCCCGCCTGTTTGCTTTTGGGTTTCGCAAAGAGGGGCTCTGTTTTTTAGGATTGACCGATAATAATGCCGCTGCACGATCCTTTTTAAAGAAGAACGCGATTTGCCGACAGATATTAAAATCAAATCCCTTTATACAACGCAGTAAGGCGCATTGGTAGGGCGGAATAGCCTTTGGCGTATTCCGCCCTACCAATCAACTGACAAACATGGTTATGATGGCCGCCTTATTTTTTGGCGATGGAGACGTTTGATGCCGGATTATCGACGTTATCGGGTGCCGGGCGGGACGTATTTTTTACGGTAAATCTGCTGGAACGCTTTCCCAATGATTTATTGATAACCCGCATTGATATTTTGCGAAACGTGGTGCGGGATGTTCGCAAAAAACAACCCTTTGTCATAGATGCATGGGTGGTTTTACCTGATTATTTACATTGTGTCTGGACGTTGTCGCCGGGTGATGATGACTTTACTAATCGCTGGCGACTGATTAAACAAGGCTTTTCCAAGGCGCTCCCGATAACCGAACATCGCTCGGCGGTGCGTAAGGCGCGTGGCGAACGTGGTATCTGGCAACGACGTTTTTGGGAACACGTAATTCGGAATGACACCGATTATGCCGCGCATGTTGATTATTGCCATATCAATCCGTTTAAACACGGCTATGTGCCAAGAGTTGCGGATTGGCCGTATTCAACTTTTCATCGTTATGTTGATCGGGGTATTTATCCGTTGGATTAGGGTGGTGACATCGGAACTAACCAATAAAAAGTTCGGATTAGGGGACTCCAACATATTTGAAAATGCCCTGGTGAAATGTTGAGCTTCGTTATGGCGGAATATGCCAAAGGCTATTCCGCCCTACTAAAGAGCTAAAAAGTTACCGATTTGTTGTCTCCGGTGTCCCCGTCTATGGTCTGGTTTTAACTCGGTAAGGTGGATTCGCCGGTAGGCAATCCACCAATGCGTTGATGATTGACGGTTTGCTCGGCAACTGCTCCTGCGTCGCCTAAAGCGCCTACTGTTGGTGCTCTACCTCCTGCATCCCAGCAGTCGTAGCGCGAAACCGTCCTACGAGCTACTGCGCTCCGAACGAATCATGGCAATCGTTCATCAAGCACACGTTGAATGTATGAAATGGTTTAATATTTTTGTTCGGTGTTAGTTTCATTACAGTGTATAACTCGGCTGTCTAGCATTGCGTTCAAATAGACGCTGCATGGCGGTTTTGTTTTATCTGGCTTCGGTGACTTCGTTTATCTTCTGTAAACGGCACGCCCCTTAGCTTTTCATTAGGCCAACATACTGGAGAGCAGAATGGACAACTATATGATACAAAAACATGTTTTTTCTTTGATCGCAAAGGGACACGTCATGAAATTGCATCGGACATTTTCCATATTCACTTTTTTTGCCTTTGCAGTCCTTGCCTGCAATCAGGCCAGTGCTACCGCTACCCTCGGCGGCGTTGTATCACTAGTTGGGGGGTCGGGTGCCTGTAATTTCAGCAAGCTGATTCCGCTCAATACCCAGCAGGATACCTTCATGCTGAGTGGCGCAACCGGTTGTCTCGGTAGTTCGTCCTCGGTTGACTTACAAGGCGACGCTGCGACAGGCACTGTCGGCCTACGCGCGACATCAAGCGGAAACGGTTTGGGCAGCAGTCAGGCCGCTGCCCAAGTGTATTTCAGCGACCATTGGCTGCTGTCAGCACCAGCGGGTACTGCAGTTGGAACTTACACCATTCCAGTCTCACTCACGCTGGAAGGCAGCATTTCTGCTGGAGCATTGAGCGGCTTTCAATTTAACCGCTTTATGGACTACAACTTGTCAATCCGCGATTTCTACGCGGGGGTATCATCTACCACACTGTTCTCGACTTCTGGCTCAATCACCAGTACTGGAACTTTTACGCAAACCTTCAGCGGCAATGTCAATTTTCGTTACTTTGGTCCGGGTTCCGGCCTGCCGATGACGGCGGAGGTTATCGCCAGTCTTTTTCTACCCGGTTTGAACGAAGGTATTGTCGACTTCTACAACACAGCGTCGATCTCAATGATTCTACCGCCAGGGTTCTCGGCCACCACGTCATCGGGGCTGCCTCTGGTCTTTGCGCCTGTGCCAATACCACCAGCAGCATATTTGTTTGGCTCAGGATTATTAGGTCTTTGGGGGATGAGAAAAAAAACTTAACCAGTAACGCTGATTGGGTGGAGATAACGTCCGAAAACCCGTTATCTCCACCCAATTAACTACGACGATAAATTGGTTATGAATGGCCGACACCATGAAAGACCAAAAATAATTGAGGGCGGAGTAAAAAAATGCCTAACCCAATTCGGTAAAGTGGATTCGCTGGTAAGCAATCCAGCAATGCATTGATAACGGCAACTTGCTCCTGCGTCGCCTACCAAAATTAGGCGCATTAAGCGAAGCGCCTACTTTTAGTGCTCTACCTCCTGCATGCGGATAGAGCGGGGTAGGCTCTCCAGGCATTCCTAGTGCCAAACCGTTCTACGAACTCCTTTACAACATCCCCATCACACCGCGCAAACTTTTCTCCACTGCAGCCATTTCTTCTGCGGCCAGGGTAGCCAGCGGGCCTTCGCCGAAGCGGGACCGGTCGAGTGCGCGGATATGTTCGATCATTACAAAACAATCCTGGGTCAAGCGGTTGCGAGCGGTGATTTTGACTCGAAGAGGGCCGAAGATTGGCCGAAACTGGCTGGTCAGCGGTGCAACCAATATAGTCGCTAAGCCGCTGGCTATCATGCCGTCATCCTGTAGGATCAACACGGGGCGTACTTTGCCGATTTCGCTGCCTTTATTGGGGTTGAAATTGGCTGTCCATATTTCCCCACGCCGCCTCATTTCCACCATTTTTCATCAGGATCGATGCCGGCAGCACGTTCTGCTGCGATAATGGCGTCCAGTCCTTCGTCAGCCAAGTCCTCTGCAATTTCATGTGATTCGGCCCAGGCTTGGGGATCAGCTGCCAGTGCTCGTCCGGCGGCGATCATCTTCGCCATGAAGCGCTCTTTTTCACGGCGGGCCAAATATTCGGTGATCGCTTGCCGGGCGATTTCCGATTGGGTTTTGCCTTCTAGTTGGGCTTCGGCTTTTAAATTGGCTTCAATGTCGTCGGGTAAACGCAGGCTGATGGCGGTCATGTCTATCTCCAGGCGGCTAAAATAATACAAATTGTATTACAAAACGACTGACAAGCAAGCACCTCGTCAATTTGGCTTTCTACACAAGCTTTTGAAAATTAGGCCTAGTAGAGTGGATAGACTTTTTTGCCCACCTATTTACTTGATCGAATTTCTATTTAATTGCAGGAGTACGTATGTCAACCTTAGAAAAACTTAAGAGCATATTCACTGGCCCACAAGATGAAGTTAATTTTTCAGAACTAATTATCCTCGCCACATTAGGCAAAAAATTAGACATTAATGCCTTAGACCCGCAAAGTAGTAATGTCTCCGATTACTTCAATAAGGATGCGCAAACACCGATAGATTTTTCCTATGAGCAATTTAGATCTAGGCTTATAGAAGGCTCTGGCAAAACTGCCCCTTTAAATGAAGAACAAATTAAAGCGGCTTTTGAACTTCTAATTAACGGTCAGGCAAAAAGGGATGTGAGAGATACAGTCTTTGCTCAGTTAAAAGCGATACCAAGGATTCCACGTCAAATGCTGACCGATATTCCAAACATTTTTCGCAACCCTACTGATCTCCCACGACTACCTGGCTTCGACGTAGCGTCAAAAACAGCCATCTCAATTATTAGACCAGACAAACAAGACCCAGAAAGGAATAGAGTTTTTCGCCTAGCAATATTGGCGTATGCCCGCATGAATGGGGTGAACATTGAGGAGGAGAATCTTACTGATTTGTGTGACTATTTAGAAACCGGAACACAATCTGATTTTACTAAATTGGTTGAGAATGGTCTTGAGGTCATGAAAGACCAATATGGCCTGACAGATATTAAAAAAGCTGCAAAAAAGTTCCATTCAATCAGCCAAGAAAGTTTAAATTTAACTCGTAAGATGCATTCACCATAATCCCTGGGGAAGTGTCAATCAGCGTTGAAAACTTAACCCTGCAATGCTCGTTATAGCATCACGATTGCTGTTAACAGAAAAATTTTCACATCCCGCACAGAGCGGCCCCTGCCCCACTAACGATCAAGATAATTTTTATACCGTTCAAGCGCGGCCAGTGATCTTAAGTTATCGAGTATCTGTTGCAAGATAACCGAATCACTATCGCGCGGCGACACCATATAAGCTGGCAGTTTGAATTGCGGGCTGTCGGGCACAGGAAACAGTTTTTGCGCTTTAATCAGCGGCTCGGCGATGCGAATAGGTAAAAAGCAGGAACCGCCATTGCTGAGGATTAGCTGTATCGCCAGCCAGCCGATGTTGACTACTTGAGCCGGGCGTTCCAGATTAGGGTAACTATTACTGTGTTGTGCGTAAAACCCCGGTCCCCAGTCGACATAGATGTAATCATCATTGGGCCAGGGCTTCTCGGGATGGGTGGTCAGCAACAGCAAGGTTTCATCGAACAAATGCTCAACCTGCAGTCCGGGACTGTGTTGCGGCGTGTACATCATGCCTATATCCATCGTGCCCTCAATCAAACCACGCATTAAATCCTCTTCAAAACCAATGTCGCTACGTATTGAAATATCCGGCACTTGTTGGCGAATCACACCTATCCATTCCGGCAACAATGCTTCCCACAACGCAATCCGTGCACCAATGGTAATACTAGCCCGATAGCGACTGGGTAAACCGATGTCATGCCTTGCTTGATCCAACGTCAATAACAACGATTTAGCATGACGCAAAAAGCGCCGCCCTTGCAGAGTTAACGTGGCACCTGATCGATTACGCACAAATAATGAAACGCCCAAATAGGCTTCCAGTCGTTGTATGCGTGTGCTGACTGTCGACTGAGTGACATACAGTCTGCTGGCGGCTTCCAGAAAACTGCCGTTGGCGGCGACGCTCAAAAAAGTTCTTATTTGATCAATATCCATGCGTTTAGTATCGGATTCATCAATATTAAAGTCCAATAAAAATCGTTTGTCTTATATCAACACGGTTCTTATAGTTGTCGGCAACCACATCGCGGCAATTGTTTTTAATTAAAACAAATTTGGTTTGGGTATCGCCGTGACACAGTTATTAACTGCGGACTAACACCTTATGGCTATCATCGACGATAAACAGCTTCAAGGATGGCGTTTTGTTTTATTCAACATCTGCTTGGGCCTGAGTCATGCGCTGGTTGCATTCAATGCCGGGGCGTATATCGCGATGCTGCCGCGGGTCGCCGCTGGCTTGGGAGTTCCACCCAGCTTTGCCACCTGGACGCAGACCGATTACATGATCGGCCTGGCACTCGCGTTTCCGGTGGGCGGCTGGTTGTCGCGGCGAATGGGTGAATATCGCCCGTTTGTGGCAGCCTTGTTTGTGTTTGCACTGGCATCGACTATCTGTGCCACGGTAACTTCGTTTTACGGCTATTTGGCCGGGCGCATAGTGCTGGGCTTTGCCGGGGGATTGACGTTGCCTTTGGGGCAATCGCTGTTAATAAAAGAATACCCGGATCAACAAAAATCCATCGGCATCGGCGTTTGGAGTGTGTTTACCTTGACGCCGTTCACTTTCGGACCGCCTTTTGGTGGCTGGGTCGCCGACACTCTCGGCTGGCGCTGGCTGTTTTGGTTCAATATCCCGATAGCGCTAGCCATCGGCGGCATAGTCGGCACATTGCTTTATCAACGTGGCAGCAAACGACTCCGGCACCGCTTTGATAGCGTGGGTTTTGTGTTGATTGCGCTGGTACTTTTTGGTGTGCAGACCTTGCTAAACCAAGGCAACGACAAGGACTGGTCTAATTCTTTATATATTAATGGCCTGATTGTATTCATCGTCATTACGCTGATTTATTGGATGATTTGGGAACTAAGCCTGCGCCGCCCGTTTCTGGATATAAGTTTGTTCGCACACCGCAATTTTACGATTGGCGTAGTTATCCTGTTCATGGGTTTTATGATGTTTCAAGGATTGCTATCAATGTTGATCGTCCAGTTGCAACTGTCCTTGGGTTATTCATCATTACTGGCTGGCTTGGTGTTTTTGCCGATGGCAATTTTTGCTAAACCGATGGCGAGCGTATTTCATGAAATCGTCAAACACTTCGATGCCCGCTTGCTCGTATCACTTAATTGTCTGGGCTTTGCAGCAATCTATTTTTGGTTAAGCGGGTTTGATGGGCAAGATACTTTTGCACAATTGTTCTGGCCAAAATTACTGGAAGGTATCTGTTTGGGCAGTTTTTTTGTGCCCTTAACCGCATTAGTACTGCATGGATTGCCGCAGGAGCGTCAATGGCGGGCAGTGGAGCTCGCAAGCCTGATGCGCATCGCCGCGGGTGCTATGGGCATCACGATGCAAGGCATTGTGCTTTATCACCGAGTGCCAGTGCATATGACCCGATTCGCCGAAACACACACGGTGTTCGATGCAAACTTTGAGCAAACATTGGACAGCTTAATTGCGGCGGGCTTTAGCGAAGCAACGGCTGTCGCCAAGCTCGCCAAATTGGCCGGGCGCAACTCGGTAATCCACGGTATGAATGATGCCTTTTGGATGGCAGCGTGTATTTTTGTGGGCTTGGCACTGCTGGTTTGGTTTGCCAACCCAACCAAGCAACCTGCGCAACGCACGGTTGAACAAGAACAACGCCGTGAAGCACAAGAAATACTGGTGGAAGAGCCGTAATGCAAAATCATATTCGGCCTAAAGAACTTATCCAGCAACGCAACCGGCGCCTCCAGCTGGCGACGCTGTTGATAGTGCTGACTGGCTTAAGTGTTTTCGGCTACTGGTGGCTGGTCAATCGGGGTTGGGTTAGCACCGACGATGCCTTTGTGATGGGGAATGTAACTACATTAGAAGCACAGACGGAAGGCACGATTATCGAAATCCTCACTGAAAATACCCTGCATGTAAATAAAGGTGACGTATTGATAAAACTGGATGGCGCTCAAGCAGAATTTACTTTGCAACATGCTGAAGCCGAGTTGGGCGAAACAGTACGCAGTATTGCTAACGCCGATACGGTTAACAGTAAACAAACCCTGATACACAGCACAATCATTGACAACCATCCCGCTATCGAAAAAGCCAAGAGCCGGGTTCGTAGCGCCTTTCTAAATTATCAACGTCGCAACGTCATTGCGCCGATTTCGGGTTATGTCGCCAAACGCAAAGCGCAAATAGGCGGCCACGTTAAAGCGGGCGCGCCTTTGTTAAACATTGTGCCGCTAGATAATCTTTGGATTGACGCTAACTTTCTGGAAACCCAGATCGCCAGCATCCGTCCAGGGCAAGCAGCCGAAATCATGGTCGATGCCTATGACGATAAGTTGATCTATCACGGCAAAGTGCAAGGCATCACCCCTGGTACCGGCAGCACGTTTGCACTGTTGCCTACCGACAATACCACCGGCAACTTTATTCATGTCGCCGAACGTGTGCAGGTGCGGATTGGGCTGGATCCCCAAGAGCTTAAGGACAATCCGCTGCAGCCAGGGCTTTCAACGGTAACTCGTATCAATATCAGTGAAACAGGGCAACAGTTGCTGACATCTTCGGTTCGCGTCGATGGCGATGCCTATCGAACCGAAATTTACGAAAACGAATTAGACGGTGTAGAACAACGCATCCAGCGGATTATTGCCTCAAATAAACGGTAAAACATGAATATGACTCAAGTAACAGGCGGTGTAGCGATGGACAGCGATGATAACTCAGTATTGGCACCTAAACTGGCCGCATCCGCCAGTGTGTATTTATCCAGCACGGACATAAAAGCCCGTTGCGCTTCATATAACGTCGCTTTGAGGAAACAATTCCGAATGAGGCGGCATTGATTGGAAGGAATATCGAAGCATTCGACCAGGTTCATGTTCTGCTCGGTGCGCCGCACCACTTCGCCCAAGCCTATGGCGTAGGCAGGCCGAGCCAGTTGCAAGCCACCGCCCTTGCCGCGGGTCGACATAATGAAGCCTTGATTGGCCAAACTATTCGCCACCTTCACCAAATGGTTGCGGGAAATTTGGTGATAGTCGGCGATCTCGGAAATTGTCGCCAAGCCGGGTTCAGGCAAACGCGCAAGATAGATCAGTAAGCGTAATGATAAATCCGTAAATTGTGTAAGTTGCATATTTGATACTCCTTTAAATTTGCCTGAGTTCCTGTGAGGCCTTAACTAATAAACGATAAAGATTGACGATTTTACAATCAAACTATAAGATTCATTTAAGATGCATCTTATGTGAGCAAATAGCCAAAGCCTCTGCTGAAATAATAGGGGCTTTAAGATGTATCTTAAACGCCTTTTTAATATTTGGAGAGAAAAATGTCAGAACAATCTTTATACGAACAACTAGGTGGTGAGGCTGCTGTTAATGCCGCCGTTGATATTTTTTACCGTAAAGTGTTGAGTGATGATCGCATCAGCGCCTTTTTTGAAGACGTGGACATGGAAAAACAGGCCGCTAAACAAAAAGCTTTCCTGACCATGGCTTTCGGCGGACCGCATAATTACACCGGCTTAGATATGCGTCGCGGCCATGCGCATCTGGTCGCGCATGGTTTGAATGACTCGCATGTTGATGCTGTGATCGAGGATCTGGGCGCTACTTTGCGTGAATTAGGCGTAAAAGAAGAACTGATCGCGCAAGTGGCTACGATTGCCGAAAGCACACGTAATGATGTACTAGATCGATAACTAACTCAGAGCGCGGGCAATGACTACTATTCGTTACGCAAACGATAAATTTGAACTGGAGCCAAACGAATCCGTACTGGAGTGTTTGACCAATCGCGGCGTGCCCGTGCCGTTTTCCTGTCGTAGCGGTGTCTGCCAAACCTGCTTGATGCGGGCAACAGGCGGCAAGCCGCCTGAAACGTCGCAACAAGGTTTGAAAGACAGCCTGAAGCTGCAAAATTATTTTCTCGCTTGTGTGTGTTATCCCGATGCGAATTTAGAAGTCGCACTGCCGGACGATAAGGATGCCCAGGCAGTAATTCCTGCGACAGTCCTTAGTTTGAAGTTACTGAACGCAGAAATCATGCATGTCGAACTCGAATGCCATGCACCCATCGATTACCGGGCCGGGCAATTTATCAACCTGTTTCAAAATCAAACGCTTGGCCGCAGTTACTCGCTCGCCAGTGTGCCGCATGAAGATGATCACCTACATCTGCATGTCCGTCGTCTGCCACAGGGCCGGGTCAGCGGCTGGATACATGGAGAACTGCGTCCTGGTCAAACCGTCGAGATTCGCGGCCCCGGCGGCGACTGTTTTTACATACCCGGCAATAGCGAGCAAGGCTTGATTTTAATCGGCACAGGTTCGGGCCTTGCGCCGCTTTACGGCATCATCCGCGACGCACTCAGCCAGGGCCATAGCGGGCCTATTCATTTGTTTCACGGTAGCCGGGACCTAAACGGACTCTATCTAACCGGTGAACTACAGGATCTAGTCAAACAATATTCAAATTTTAATTATGTGCCCTGCCTTTCCGATGACGATGTCCGCCATGGCTTCGCGTCGGGACGTGCCGATGAAGTGGCCTTTAAACAAATATCTGATCTCAAGAATTGGCGTATATTTCTCTGCGGACATCCGGAAATGGTTAAAACAGCCAAGAGGAAAGCCTTTCTGTTCGGTGCCTCAATGAAGGATATTTATGCCGATGCCTTTAATGTCAGCCAGCCTTCTTAAACAGGAAAATTACCATGTCCGAATTTAAAAAATATCAGTGCCGGGAATGTGAGCATATTTATGATGAAGCCAAGGGCGATCCTGATAGCGGCCTAGTTCCTGGGACTCGCTGGGCCGATATTCCCGATGACTGGTCTTGCCCGATCTGCGGCGCGCCTAAAGATTTTTTTAAGCTGATGGAAGCCCGCTTTGATTGATAACCCTCACCCTAGCCCTCTTCTTTATATCCTTGATGGTGCAGAGGGAGAGGGGATGTTTAGAATGTGCCCACAAAACCAATCTCAAGCCATAGTCTTGTTTGAGTCAGCATGATTGAACCTATCGCCTTAAAAGATTTCTTCATCAGTTTTTTTACCGCCGCTTTAATTATTTTGTCAGGTGCCAGCTACGCGCTGCTGTATGCCTGGTCCAAAATAAAATCCAATCCCCGAATTAAATGGGCCGCCTATGTGTCTTATGCCGTGCTGCTGGTCAGCGTGGCGGAATTGACGCGTGCGGCAAATTTTTCCGGAGTCTGGCTGATGCTATCCCTGGTGATGGTGCTCGGCTATTTTTTTGCCCCTATCGGTATTTGGCATTTGTGTGTCAAAACTCACGCCGAACCAACAACGGAGGATAAACAATGAATGACGAACCTTTATGGGCGTCGGAATCGTTCTGGAAAAAAGTCGCCATCTGGGTGACGGCCGGATCGTTTCTGATTCTGGTGGTATTAACCATGGATTCTTTAAGCCAGACTAGCGCCGGTGGTAAACGCGTTCAGGCTTATTCGGTGATCAACAAAAAAATCGATTACCAATATCAGGAAAAGCTGCATAAATCGATACCGGTAGTCGGCGGCGATGAATTGTTATTCGGCCAGCAATTTAGCGAAGAAGAAGCCCGGCAACTGGTGGATTTGGGCAAGAAAACCTCACAAGCCAAAAACTGCATGAATTGCCACACCTTATTGGGTAACGGTGCTTATTACGCGCCGGATTTAACCAAAGCCTGGCTGGACAAAGGTTGGATAGGCACCGATGTACGTGAAGATTTGATGATGAAGTTTTTAATGGACCCGGAAAACAATGCCCGCACCTACGGCAGCAATCGCAAAATGCCTAATCTGGGGATTACCGAACAGGAAGCCAAAGGCCTGATCGCCTTTTTAAAGTGGATGTCCAGCATCGATACTAATGGCTTTCCCTATAACTTCAAAACCATCTATGCGGAGGAATGAGCATGAGCGCAATTGGATTGGTTGAAAAAACAACCGCATATTTTAAGGATTTCAAAACCTGGGTAGCATTGGACAGCACCAATTTGTCGGACGGACAGCAACTGGCGGTTAAATACTTTACGGTAGCTGTAATTTTGTTTGTGGCCCAGATTCTGTTTGGCCTGCTGGCAGCGACTCAGTTTATCTGGCCCGGATTTCTGTTTGAAATTCTGGATTTTAACGTCAACCGCATGGTGCATATCAATGCCATGATCGTCTGGATGCTGTACGGTTTTATCGGCTGTGTCTATTGGTTATTGGAAGATGAAAGTCAAACTGAAATTGTCGGCCTAAAGCTGGGCAATATCGCGTTTTGGGTGCTGACTGCTGCCGTCACCGTGGTGGTGCTGGTGTATTTGTTGGTGCAGATCGGGCCGGGCAAAGATTCCAGCCTGTGGTTTATCAACGAAGGCCGCGAATACATTGAAGCCCCACGTTGGGCGGATATTGGCATCGTAGTCGTGATGCTGATCTTTTTCTATAACGTAGTTGCTACCTTCACTAAGGGTAAGTGGTCGGGTATCGCGGGCGTATTAACGCTGGATTTGGTGGCCTTGGCAGGTTTATATGTGGCCGGTATGTTTTATATGACCAATATCACCCATGAGCAATACTGGTGGTGGTGGGTCATTCACTTATGGGTGGAAGCTACCTGGGAAGTGTTGGTCGGCGTAATCATGGCTTGGTCATTGATGAAGCTGCTGGGCGTCAGACGCAAAATCGTGCAAACCTGGTTGTACATCGAAGTTGCGTTGATGTTCGGCTCCGGCATTTTGGGTTTGGGACATCATTATTTCTGGATCGGCACGCCGGAATACTGGCTCACCATTGGCGGTTTTTTCTCAGCATTAGAGCCAATTCCGTTGGTCGCGATGGTGGTGCATGCGGTGTATGACTCCGGTAGTCATGCCTTCAAAAACGGCAACCACCCTGCCCTGGCCTGGGTAATCGCTCACGCTTTTGGTAACTTCTTCGGTGCCGGTGTGTGGGGCTTTATGCATACCCTGCCGCAAATCAACATGTATACCCACGGCACCCAGTGGTCGGCATCACACGGCCATCTGGCGTTTTTCGGCGCGTATGCCACCATTAATATCGCGTTCTTCTATCTGGCTATCCAGCATTGGCGCGGCGGCGTTTGGATGGGTGAAGGCACCGCCAATGCCTGGCGCTGGAAATGGGCGATAGGCTTGCTCAATGTCGGCGTGCTGGGAATGACTATCGCAATGTTAATAGCTGGCTATGAGCAATCGTTTATCGAGCGCGCGGTAGAAGGCTCCACTTGGGGCGGTTACTTTACCGCACAGAATCACCCGTCATTCCAGAGTGCTATGGTCTGGCGCTTGTTGTTCGGTGTCGTTACGGCAGCCGGATTAGGCTTGCTTATTTGGGATTTATTAACCATCGGCAAGGGCGAAACGCGTAAAGCTAAGGTGATTACCCAACAATAAACCAAAAGCTAGATAATCGTATAATTTAACCCCGATCCGTCAAACCGTTCGTGCTGAGTGTGTCGAAGCATGAACGGTTTGACGGAGCCTGTTAGAGATTTTTCCATTCATGGTTCGACAAGCTCACCAGGAACGGAAAAATTACCAATGCATAACAAAAAGTTATTTCTAACCCACCTTTAATGCCCACGTCGCACATGCGCTGTAGCTAGAAAAATTTCAGAGATGAAATTGATTAATGCCACGATTAAACAAAACATCGCCGCGACAAATAACGAGGCAATGACCACCTCCATCTTTAGCTTAAAAAACGACCCTAAAAATAATACTGCGACCACCGAACAAATAAATAATAAACAAGTCGTGCATAAGCCAATTGCCCAATGAATCAGCCGGGCCCGCTGTTTTAATACTTTTAGCTCAGACTGAACAATTTGGTCTATTTCCACCTCTGCCAACGATTTGCCATGCAAAAATCGCGATCTATCGATAATTCGTCCCAATCGATTCGTCAACACCGACAAGATGCCGGCCACACCGGTCAGTAAAAACACTGGCGCCACAGCCAGCTGAATGGCATGAGCAATTGTGGTGAGCGGGAGTTCTGTCATCATTTATGCGCCTTCTTAAATATTGTTTTGCTGCAGCAGATGCCGGCAATTGATGCTGACTTTCAGCCATAGCTATGATTTGACAAGCAGTATTTTGAGTATAAGTTCTTTTCTAGTTGGCTTGCATAAAGTTAGCAACTCTCTAATAGCCAAAATATCCGAAAGTTATCCAATTATAAGATCGACACCCGGGAGAAGAATATGAGCGCTATCAACATAGCCCCTGCAAAACACTATATTGAAATTGATGACAATTTGCTCAACGAGATTGTTGATCTTTTTTACGACAAGATGCTTGATGACTATGCGATAAACCGGTTTTTTAGCGGCAATCCGGTAATTGAGCAAACTAAACCATTGAAGAAATTATTAACATCAATTTTTGCCGGACTAACTAACCCAGATCAGACTACTGCTTTAATTGATGATTATTTCATGGCCGCATTCGGCAAGCCAGGCATGCAGCGCACTCATATTGCCAGCGATTTTGATTTTCTGCTGGAGATTGCAGGAGGCAAAGATACCCGTGTGCTTGTATTTTTATCTGACGCCCATTCCCATTTGTTAAAACTAAAGCCGGACGATTTTCACTACGATGTCGTTATCAGTCACTTAACCAACACACTCAAAGAACTCGCGGTAGCTGAAGATTTACAAGACGATATTCTGGCGGTCGCAGAAAGTGCCCGAAATAAAGTGTTGGGCAGAGGTTAGATAGTTCAACGAAGGCAGCATTGATTCCTTTTATACGACAAAGAGGAATCAGCCATTACTATTCAAAATATTTTTCCAGCAATAATTTGATTGTCGGCATTAAACGATCTTGCAGCGCCAAATGCTGATCACCATAAAGTTCGCTGATTTTATTAAGTTCAACATGCAAGAAAGGCGAACTGCCTTCGCAAATCCGCCTTTCTATTTTTTGTTGCTAGCCTTTTAACTACTTTTCTTGCTGATAAAACTGAGCTAGATCTTTGATTTCAGTCTCACTCAGCTGCTGAGCAATCAAACGCATACGACTGTATATGTCGTTATGACGTTGACCGGTTTTATATTCCAACAATGTTTTTTCCAAATAATCTGCACGTTGCCCTGCCAGAGCGGGAATATCCATTTTTTCACCCTGACCATTAGCGCCATGGCATACAAAGCATGGCGGCAATATGCGTTTGCCATCACCGTCTTCAACCATCTTTTCGGCTTTGGCTAACTGCTTATCCCCTTCCCCGCTAGCGGGTTTCAAGGTACTAAACCACACCGCCAAATCGGCCGAATCTTGCTCGGAAAGTCCTTTTGCTGTCGCAGTCATAATCGGATGACTGCGCTGGTCTTGGGCATAATCACGTAACTCTTTATAAGTGTAAGTAGCCAATTGTCCGGCCAAAGATGGCGTTTCCGGCATCTGGCTAATACCTTGTTCACCATGACAACCAGCACACTGCTGCGCCAATTCTTTACCTTTGTCGGCATTGCCATGTTTAACAAAGTTAAGCGTTTCAGGTATCCAGGCAATACTGGATGGCGAACCGGCAACTACGAGCGACGGGGCAACAAGTGCTAGGAAAAATATGAAAGTTTTCATGATTAATATCCCCACACACTTGAACCAAAGGTTTTCATAAAAAAGAATTGCAAGATCGGATAGCCAAAGCTAATCGCCATTAATACTGCTATGACTTTATTCCAAAGTTTCAAATCATTGAGATATTCCGGCAGCACACCAACTGCATGAATAGGCTCGGCATATTCGATCTCGGCGGTGAATTCTCCCACAAGTGGCGTCAACTGGGTTTTAACCAAGTTGTAAATAAACAAACAAGCTGAACCCAGCAAAATCAAGCCACCCAATATCATCATCAGCTCGTATGGCTTCCACGACAAGGTCAACAGGTTATTGTAAACAACCGTGGAAATTCGCCGCGGCTGGCCTAACAATCCCAATACATGCCACGGTGTTGTCAACACACTCATACCGATAAACCAAGTCCACAACTGCACCAGGGCCATCGAATTCGAGAACAACGGTTTACCAACTAAGATTGGCCATAAGTAATAAGCAACTGCAAGATACATAATGACCGTGGTACCGGCAAAGATCAGATGGAAATGACCCGGTACCCATGCGGTGTTATGAATCATCGCATTCATTGCATAACTGGCATTAACAATGCCGCCAAAGCCACCGAAGATCAGCATTAGCAACGAAAGAATAACTGCCAACACCATTGGATTAGTCCAAGGCAATGTTCCTATCCAACCGAATAAACCTTTGCCGCCACGCAATCTGCCGGCAATTTCTAATGAAGCTATTACGGTAAACCCGGTCACTAAGGTCGGTAAGGCCACCACGAAAGTGCCAACGCCGTGCAGTAGTTTCCAGCCTTTAGCTTGTTCCGGATCCATATATAAATGATGAAAGCCAATCGGCAGTGCGAACACCACCAAAACGACAAATGCCAGTCTGGCCATTTCGTCACTGAATAAAAAACCACCGGCTTGTTTAGGCACGAATACATAAAATGCGGTATAAGCCGGTATTAACCAAAAGTACACAATCGGATGCAAAGTCCAGGCAAATAAGGTTTTAGCCAAGCCAGGATCAATGGTATCAATCCATCCCAATGAAAATGGAATCAATTGAAACAGTACTTCTAATGCCACACCGGCACTGGCCCAAAGCCACAACAAGGCATTGGCTGCGGTAGCAAACATCGCTAACGGCACATTTTGGCCGGGATTGGCTTTTTTCCATTGGGCGAACATGACCAGCATGATCGCGCACCACACCCACGAACCCACTACCAGCAACGTCGCGCCAATGTAAAAAGCAGCATGCGCGACTATTGGCGGATAAAAAGTGTACAGCACGGAGGCTTTACCACTCAATAATGGCACGGCCGCCAACACCACGCCAAACAAGGCCAACCAGAATGCCCCCCATGCCAACGGTTTATTCCATACCGGTTGTTTTAGACTGGTGCAGGCAATGTAATAGCCAAAACCCATGATAAAAAAGGTGGTCAATACAAACGCCATCAACACGCCATGGGTACTGACAGAAGCAAAATAGACAGTGGGCGATTCCAATGATGGAAATAAGCCGCTGCGTTCCAGTACTTGATATTCACCCATAAAACAGGCCACGATAAAGGCTGCAAAAGCCACCCATAGATGACTTAACGCGAGTTTTTTTTCTGCTGCATTATTCATTAACTGATCCTCCCTTAGCCGCAGGCACTGGTGTATTTTGTTTGGACGTCCAGTGTTCTTTTTCTATAACGGAAATATTGCTCCACATATGGTTATGGCCCATTCCGCAATACTCGTTACACAACAAGGGGTACTCGCCGGGTTTTGGGAAAGTAGTGGTAATTTCAGCGACATAACCGGGCACTATCATCGTGCTCATATTAGTCATTGGAATATGTACGCCATGCAAAACATCCATACTGACCCAGCGAAAGGTGATGGGAGTTTCGGCCGGCACATCAATGTGTTTGGGGAAAAACGAATAGCGTCCGGCGACCATGCGAACAACGACATTGCCTTTGTCATCGGTTTGCACGCCTAGATTTTCTTCGGCAAATTCTTTGCTTAAATGCAGGCTGGCCGAATCGATGGTTTCGACTTTGCTAGGTGGATTAACACCGTGAAAGAAAGCGTCAATTACGATAATACCCACCAGCAAGGCGATGATGATTATTGATATGGCAATCCATTTTCGTTCCAGATGATCGATATGGACAGCATTAAGCTGTGTGAAATAATCTCGACAAAATTGCTTACATTTAGCTTGAATGGGTTCTGTTTGCATAAATCCCCCTAGCCGCGCGGCAAAAATACGCCGTAATACAAAAACAGCCAGGCGAAAACCATGCCCCCCACCACTGTCGCCATTAACGCAAAGGTCCCCACCGGGGAACTTTCGAGAATGCTTTTACGTTCTTCATCTGTCATTTGTTCCATATCCTACCCCTTCATTTTTATTATTTATCGCCAGCAAAAACTTATTTTTTTTATTACTGCAACAAGCAAAATGCCACCCTTGCTGTGAAAAACTCTACTGAGCTCAATAGCCACGCCCTTCGCTTGTGTAATTCACTTGCAAAGTTTGTGGCATTAGCATTATGCGCTTATGAAGGCATGTAATCCATTGATTACATGGTTTGCGTTGCTTTGACTAAGAAAAATGAGAAGTGTTGAATACTTAAATACAATGATGAATTCAAGGTTTTGAGTATGTAATTTGGAAACGTATGGTCTTGTTCGCTGTTATGTTATGAAGCTAGCGCAAACTTTTATAGTGGAAAAATCAAGCTGCCTTTAGTTTCGACAGGATTGATATAGAAGACATAGTTTGAGCGGCTTATTCAGCCATAGATATTGAAGTAAAAGCAAAGTAGTGCGATCTTTTAATTTGCCGACAAACGTTTAAATTCGCCTACCAGTTTATCGACCCGTTGCTGCCAAGCGTTGGCTTTAGCGTATTTGAGAATTTCGGTTTTATCCCAGGTTTTTTCTAAAGCTGCTGATAGTGCTTCCTGTAAAGCCTGACGATCACCAAAAGTAACTATCGCCCCCAGTGCTTCATCATTAACCACTTCTGCATTGCCGCCGACATCGGTGGTAATCACCGGCAAGCCACAAGCCATCGCTTCTAAGAATACGTTGGCCCAACCTTCATTGGCTGTCGCCAACACAAATACATCCGATGCCGACAAGGGCGTTTTAAGTTGGTCTGATGGCAGTGAACCAAGAAAACGGACATGCTCTACCAAGTCCAAGTCTTTAACTTGCTGCCGCAACCGCTCGCTGATATTACCCTCTGGGCTAGGGCCACCGACAATTAAATAGATGAGATTCGGGTACTGTTTAACCAGCGCAGGCAGCACATCAATCACTCGATGAAAGCCTTTTCTGTCGACCAATCCACCTACCGAAATTAGGACTTTAGCGTCTTCAGGCAACTCCAACTGTTGCCGGGCTTCTTGTTTATCGACAGGATGAAATTTTTTAGTATCAACGCCATTACCTATCCGCTGAATTTTTCCGGCATCAGCACCCAACTCAACCACATGGTGCTTTAAGGATTCTGAAACCGAGAATATCTGGGTGGCATTCCCCAATGCTTGTAATAAGCGTGTTCTAATTTGAGGCCGCTTTGATTGTGGAACTTCAGTACCCCTAAGAGTAATAGTCACAGGTACGGCAAACCATTTCCCTAATAAAGTCGCGGCATAACCATCGGGATAAGCAAAATGCGCGTCAATGATATTGAATTGGAATTGCTTGCGCAGCCGGTACATGGTTAAAAAACTGCCTATAGCCATAAATAGACCATCCCAGGATTTCAGTAAACCTGGAATGGATAAAAACCGCGGGTAATAAACGTCAATGCCTTGCTGCCGCTCGAATGTCGCTGGTTGCGGACGGAACTCAGGTTTACATAGTCTTATCAATCCTTGAAGCGGAAACCAAGGCACTGGCGAAACCACAACCAACGGCAACTGTTCTGCGACTTTGGACATACGCTCGCGTATAAAAACACCAGCATTAGGCCGAATCTGGCTCGGATAAAGGGAGCTAAAAACGACTATTTTGGGTTCAGTGTTGGGCATTAACGTTACAGCCCCTCATTCCGCAAAAACGCCTCAAACATCAATAATGACCAAATCGCTGCACTGTGATCGCGCAACCCGTTTTGATGTTGATTAACCATCTGCTCTAAAAATGACTGATTAAATAAGCCGGACTGCTTCATGGTTTCACCCAGTAGCGCATTGCGCACTTTGTCTTTTAAAGGGCCCTTAAACCAGGCATTCAAAGGTACAGAAAAACCCATTTTCGGACGATATAAAATATCGTTGGGTAGGTAGTTTTCCAGCGCCTTTTTGAAAATGTATTTACCTTCGCGGCCTTTTAATTTCATGTCCGGTTGCAAAGTCGCCATCCATTCCACCAGCTTGTGATCCAGTAACGGCACCCTGACCTCCAAGGCATGCGCCATACTGGCCCGATCAACCTTGGTTAAAATATCACCGGGAAGATAGGTTTTTATATCCAGGTACTGAACCAGCGATAACGGATTATCGGTGGGGGCTTGTTCAGCGTATTTTCTGAATACCTCGACAGCTTTATAGCCCTGTAACTCCTGTTTGAATGAATCGCTGAACAAGTTGTTGCGTAACTCATTCGACAATACTGAGACGCTGTGGAAGTAGCCTTCTAATGAATCACGGGCAATCGATTCAAAGGTGGATTTGGCGCGAAAAATTTTCGGTGCCCAATCGGCTTTCGGATAAACCTGTCCCAATAAGCCGAATACTGGCTTGCGGATGCTGTCAGGCAACCATGAGCGCATTTGTTCTTCGTAGGTATGCCAGCGATAACGACGATAACCTGCCAAATTTTCATCACCGCCATCACCAGACAGTACAACGGTCACTTGTTTTTTAGCCAGTTCGCACACCCGATACGTAGGCAGCGCCGAACTGTCGGCATACGGTTCATCGTAAAGACCAGCCAGCTTATCAATGAGACTGAAGTCATCAGGATCAACTTGTTCAACACGATGCGCGGTGTGATAACGATCGGCGACCTGCGCGGCAAATTTTGCTTCGTTAAAAGCTGGGTCGCCAAAAGATATGGAGCAAGTATTGACCGGATCCGGCGATAAGCCAGCCATTAGCGCAACCACCGCGCTGGAATCGACGCCGCCGGATAAAAATGCGCCTAACGGCACATCGGCCACCATGCGAATCTTCACCGCCTCGCGCAGACGCTCAATCAATTCATCGGCTACGGCGCGTTCATCTTGCTGTGGTTTGGAAGAAAAATGCACATCCCAGTATTGTCTGGGCTGATAACTTTTGGCGCCATGTTTAATAGTTAAACAATAACCCGGCTCCAATTTATAAACATCTTTGTAGATGGTCTTGGGATCCGGCACATAGCCAAAACCAAAATAGTCTTCAATTGCCGTCGGATCTAAGTTCCGCGGTAAGTCGGGGTGCTCTTTAAGGGACTTTAGTTCGGAACCAAAAATGAATTGACCGTTGGCCAGCTCGGCGTAATAAAGCGGTTTAACACCCAGTCTGTCACGAGCCAAGAATAAAGTTTGCTGATCACGATCCCACACGGCAAAAGCAAACATACCACGTAGTCTATCAACACAACCCTCCCCCCAGGCTTGCCAGCCGTACAGAATTACTTCGGTATCGCAGTGGGTTTCGAAGCGATAGCCCAATGCTTCCAACTCTTGTCTTAACTCCAAAAAATTGTAGATTTCACCGTTAAACGTTAAAACGGCATTTTTATCCCGGCTAATCATCGGTTGTTGGCCGCTCGACAAGTCAATAATGGATAGCCGCCGATGGCCAAATCCCAGGCCAGGTTCTACATGCAGCCCACCTTCATCGGGGCCACGATGAAACTGGGTTTCATTCATCCGCGAGAGTAAGTCCCGATTGATTTCTCGTTTTTCTTTGAGATCAAAAATGCCGACGATTCCACACATAGTTTTATTCCAAAGTTATTAAAATAAGTTTGCCGCTCAGCAGCTTTATTGCAACAATGCTAGAAGCTGGCTTAGATTCTGTTCCCAGCTAAATTTAAGCTGTACAAAATTACGATTGGTTAATGATACTGGTGCCTGAGGATTTAGCTTTAACCATTCAACTATTTGATTTGCCATTGCGTCTGCTGCATCGTTAATCGAAACATCAATCGGTTCTTCGCCAACAATGCCTTCCATCGCCGCTGATGTGGCGGCTACATATTTACCCATTGCCATGGCTTCCAACACTTTATTTTGAATGCCGCGGGCAATTCTTAAAGGAGCAACAACCAATTTGGCATGGGCGATATAAGGTCTGACATCGTCTACAGCTCCGGTTACGACAATATTATTCAGTTTGGCGAGACTCTGAACGTCTTTACTGGGTCTGGAGCCAACGATATAAAATTTTGCCGTTGGGTAATTATTAAGAATGCTTGGGAAAACTTCAGTAGCAAACCAGACTACAGCATCGATATTTGCCCAATAATCCATCGCACCGGTGAATACAAGCGCTGCTTCATCAGCATGGAAAGGGGAAGCTAACTCATGTTCAGGAGAAAAATAATTGGTATCAACGCCATTGTTGATATGCGTTATTTTGGAATCGGATTCAGGAGCCAGTTGTTTAAATAACAGAGCTTCTTGTTCAGAAACAAAAAGACTGGCTTTGGCTTTGGCGGCTATTACGCGTTCATATTTCAACAAATATTCAGATTCACGCTGATAAATCCATTTTGCCAGCCCTGACTTTTTGTTCGCGTATTGCCGCCACTTGTCAGAATCAACATCGACAAAATCGACAATCATCTCAACATCGTGACTGTCATTGATAAATTGCGCCATCACCGAAGAAAATATCAGTACTTTTTTAATGTGGTATTGGTTAATGCTCTGGTCAACCCAAGTCTGTATGGATTGATTGTTGTAGTAAGGAAGACTTAGTGCCTGCCCACTCAACAAACCGCTCAGGCTTTTTATTTTGGCCTGCCACGGCGTCAACCCCACATAATGAGTTTTCACGCAAATAGCATTAACTTTATCAATGTGCTGCCAATCAGCAGGATCATCAATATAAGTACCTAAATGGACTTGATAATGTTTCGCTAGCCGTTTTAGCAAATGATACGAACGTATCTTGTCGCCTTTATTAGGGGGATACGGAATTCTGTGAACAAGAAAAAGCAGGTTTTCCATATGAGCCTGGGACTGTTAGTTACTTGAGACTAGCCCATACGCTGGGCTTAGATAGAGTTTAGCCTAAGTCTTTAGATAAAATTGGGCCCAATAATTGACTCGCAAACAGCGGCAATCGTTTCCAAGCTGCTATAAATAATTGATATTTTGGATTAAGCGGATTGATGTCGGGCAAAGAATCGGACTTAACCAGATGAAATTCGTAAAAAAGCGGCTCTGGATTAAAGCCCCAATTTTTCTTGAAACTATAAGAACCGGTTCCTATTTTACTGCGGCCATAATCAAATATTTTCACACCTTTTTCCGTAGCTCGGCGCATTACTTCCCAGTACATAAAATCGTTACCTTTAACATCACGCGCCAAACTAGTGCCGCCACCGTAATAAGGCAACACTTCATCTCTAAAATAGAAATTCATCACGCTAGCGATAATGTGCCCATCACGTTCAACTGTTAACACTTCGCATTGCTCAGTGAACACATCTTTCAGTGTCTGAAAGTATTTTTTTGAAAACACCGGTGTGCCTAGGTTTCTAACACTCTCGGAATAGGCCAGATGAAGCCTGTCGACATTATCATCGATGACGCTGACAAGGCCGGCGTCAATGCCTTTCCTAACCATAGCCCGTTGTTTGCGGGGAATAGCCAGGAGGTTTTTTTCCACATCCGGGTCGAGTTCTTTCCTAAACGTGACGTAGAGATCTTTGAAAGGTCGATCAGGCGACTTGCGCTCTCTGTTGCGAACTTCCATACAGTCGACACCCAACTCTTTAGCTAGTTGACAAGCGTATGTGTCTAACTCTGAATAAATTTGCTCGTCATCGGCGACAATGCCGCCATAAACGCAAAAAGCGTTCGAAACCAGCGTATTACCGAACAGCAGACTATTGATATGCACTAAAGGGAAAATTCCGGTGACCTTTCCTTCTTGCTCGGCATAGAGATAATAAGTTTTATGACCGAAAGATTTTTCAATAACTTCTTTCCAACCGGCTTGGTGGAAAAAAGTCGCTTCGGGTTTGGTACTAACGTAGTCATCCCAGCGCTGATAATCGGCAGCGTCCAGTATTTTAATCATGTTTATTTAACCTGCTTGGTTCGTTGACTGGAACTGCGGAGTTATTTCAAAAAAACATTTTCCATAGTGTCCCAATTAAAATCAGTTAGTAACTGATTGATTCTGCTTTCCATTTTATGGAGATTAAGATAGTGACGGGTCTTGGTTTTCAAGCTCAAGCCTTGCTGGCGTGGTTGCTCCTGATCAATTTCCCAAGGATGGAAATAAAAAATACCCGATTGTTGTTCTTTGTTATTGACGTGCTTGAAGGCCCACTTGGAAAAGGCATAAGGATAAAACCTGAAAAATCCACCGCCACCGCAAGGTATATTTTTATCGCCAAACCTAACTGTCGTTATCGGGATTTCCTTGAAAGAATTATTCGCTATAGGTTCAAAAATAAATCTTGGTGCCTCCGGCATACCATATAAATCATGCTTAACTGGATAAATACTTGAGCTATATTGGAAACCCAACTCTTGTAAGACATCTAAGGCCCATAAGTTTTTTGCTCCAATGGAGTAGCTGGCTGCTCGATACCCTTTAACTTCGCTTCCACTAAGCCCTTCTAAAATATTTTTTGTTTTGCTGACGTCGCTACGAAATTGCTCAGGTGTTTGCTCCGTCACACGGATGTGTTCATAACCATGACAAGCTAACTCATGCCCATCATTAACAATACGGCGGATCAGATGTGGATAACGCTCCGCCACCCAACCTAAGGTAAAAAAAGTCGCTTTTACACCTCTGTCTTCAAAAAGATCCAGTATCCTTAGTGTATTTTCCACCACACGATGAGGAAGATTGTCCCACTCTTTTTTATCTATATAAGGTTCGAATGCAGATACTTGAAAATAATCTTCAACATCGACAGTAAGGGCGTTTATAAGCCCCCGATCTGACTTAGAAATGGAATTAGTCATGCAGGCAATTTAAAAATAAAGGGACTTAATGTTTTCAACAATGCGTTCGGCAGCTTTACCATCCCAATATTCAGGAACCCGACCAGACTTACCTCCTGTAATCAGAATATCATCAACGCATGCTTGTATTTTATTGCCGTCAGATCCGACTATTGTGTTGGTACCTTGTTCAACAGTAATCGGTCGCTCGGTATTCTCACGTAAAGTCACGCAAGGAACACCTAAAGCAGTGGTTTCTTCCTGTAGCCCGCCGGAATCCGTAAGGACCATTTTTGCCGACTTCATCAAACCTAGGATTTGCAAATATCCAACTGGCGGCAGACAAATAATATTGCCTGAAGCTATAAGCGTTGATAGGCCTGTTTGCTCAATGCGACTAAGTGTTCTTGGGTGCACCGGAAAAATCACCGGTAACTTCTCACTAATATCAACAATGACTTGTAATAATCTTGTCAGCGTTTCTGGATCATCAACGTTAGAAGGTCTGTGCATGGTCAACAATGCATATCCACCTTCTTTAATTGCATCAGAAGCACAATAGTCTTTTAACGTCTCAGCAAAAGGACTAGCCAGTTGTAAGTTAGCCAACAAGGTATCAATCATCACATTGCCTGCGAAATGGATACGCTTACTATCTATGCCTTCTTTATTCAAATTAGCTTCTGCGCTGCGCTCAGTCGTAAACAAGCTATCAGAAATCTGATCGGTTAAGATCCGATTAATTTCTTCCGGCATAGATCTATCACCACTACGAAGACCTGCTTCAACATGAATAACAGGAATTTGCTTTTTAACTGCCACCAAGCTGCAAGCAATGGTTGAGTTGACATCACCAACAACTAGAACCGCACACGGATTGACAGCATCCAGAACAGGTTCAAAACGCAACATAATATTGGCTGTCTGGTCACTATGGGATCCAGATCCAACGCCCAAATCAACATCAGGCTCAGGAATACCAAGTTGCTCAAAAAACGAAGCCTTCATTGCCTGATCATAATGTTGGCCGGTATGTACTAAATAGACTGAAACAGTTTCCTTTAGGCAATTTAGCTGCTTGATAATAGGTGCCATTTTCATAAAATTAGGCCGCGCACCTACCACGCATACCAGAGTCTTCTTACTCATTCAGCGGTCCTATTCTTGTCCAGGAAGATCATCGTATACATTATCCAGGTCAAGTTGGATCAAAATAGCTTTACGTAACAATGTTCTTTCCTTATTGAGTGTGTGCTGCAAAGAAGAAACCACTTTTTCTAGCGCCTGAATTCGTTCGATTAGTGTGCCATCAGCGTTAATTGTCGGTGATGTTGACGCCGAAACTAGATCATGAAATTCATCTGTTACAACTGATGACTCCTCCTCGATTTCTGCTATCACTTTATTGACGGCTGCCAAGCCGATAACGGCTAACTCTTCAAGATAACCAAATAGTAATACTCTATCGCATAAGGTATTTATCCTTCGAGGAATTCCTTGGGTATAAGAGCAAATTACTGCAAATATATCATCTTCGAACTCAGGGGTTTTATTCCAACCTGCTTTTTCCAATCGAAATAAAATATAGCTTTTTGTTTCTTCTTCACTTAAGGGCTTCAACTGATAAGTTGCAACAATACGCTGCCGCAATTGCTCTAATTCGGGCAGAAACAACGTTTCACCCAATTCAGGCTGTCCTATTAAGAAAATTTGAAACAGCGCCTTGCCGGATAATTCAAAGTTGGTCAACATACGCAACTCTTCCAATGAATCCTTGGGAAGGTTTTGCGCTTCATCGACAATCATCAATACTCTTTTACCGTCCCTGGCTTGCTGAATGAAGAATCGTTGAATCCTAGTCAACAACGTTGATTTGTCTTCACCATCATAAGGTAAGCCAAAAGTAGCTGAAATAATCTTCAACAAATCATCTGCCCCGACCTGGGATGAAACCATTATCCCTATGGCAATATTGTCATTATCTAAACTTTTAACTAGTTCTTTGACTAGCATAGTTTTACCTGTACCAGGTTTACCAGTCACAACAACAAAACCTTCACCCTGCGTCAAGCCATAACGCATATATGCTAATGCTCTTCTATGTACCGCACTGTTAAAAAAGAATTCAGTATCAGCGGATAATTGAAAAGGCTTTTTATTTAAATTATAAAAACCATCGTACATAATTAAAATCTCATAAATAAACTAGCTGTGGCACGATTTTCTTGATAGTTATTAGTATCTATATCAGAACTTTGATCTGAATGCCTAATTTCTAATCTACCGTTCATTTGAGGGGTAATAGTACGAGTTAGGCCAACGGAAATATCGTAATATTGATCCTTATTATTAGTATCTCCATATTCAGTTTGTTGCCACTGTGGTCTCAAATATGCACTGGTTTGACTAGCAAACTTCCAATTCCATGTTGCATTTAAGCCTGTTGCTTTTTGTTTGCTTCCACTAATTTGATATACACTATCCCGACTATATGCATTGGTAGATACAGTACTTTTACCAGTTATATATGATACTGAAGCATTCCATATTTTTTGAACAATTACTTCGTCAGATAAATAACCATTATTAATAGATCTTGGCGTTTGTTGCGTAATAATTGGACTAGCAGCTTGAGTATTAGTCAGATTATTCTGATCTTGCAAAAGAATTTGTTGAGATGTGGTGGTAAGATTATTATGAGTTATTGACCAGTTCGACTGTCTTGTTTGGTAAGTCAACGCTGTTTCCCAGGTCTTACCTACTTGACCTACTTGACCTACTTGACCTACTTGACCTACTTGACTGGTTTGACTGGTTTGACTGGTTTGACTGGTATTTAAACCAACAGAATTGTCACGGTAAGTCGTAACCCAGTTCAAACGCTGCATAGGGGAAATTTTTACAGTAACATGGCTATTGTTACCCGCACCAACCTCAATACTATAGTGCTGACTTGGCGTCCATTGCCCTCCAACTGTATAAAAAGCGCCATTTCCCTGGTTATTGTTAATAGACTGAAAAGTATTATTGCTATAACCGGCTTGGGCAAACACATTAAAATATTTATTAATATGAGTTCTTATTAGTCCTGATGAGTTTTGAAACTTTATATCATCTCCTTGGCTTCTAATGCTATCATAATTATTAAATGACAAATACCAATTAATTCTTTTGAAGTAATTGCCACTTGTTAATTGTACCACTTCACTCAAGTTCGCAGAGTCCGAAATAGGTGCCGGTGAATTCGATATTGAGTTTTGATTAGCTGTTGCACCGCTGCCTACAGTAAATGTATCAAAGTTAGCTCGAAAATTACCATTGGCAAAATTACTAAAATGCGGCGTCCAATACGGAGATAAGCCAAAGGTTGAAACATTTGTACTATTACCTGCACCTGATATATTATCGTTTGCCAAGCGATTATTATTTAAATTCTGTTGTGAAATTGAACTTCGTGAATCTAAAAAAAGCCGATCTGGTATAAAAATACTGTGAGAATTATATTGAAGCTGATTGAATGTTTTTAAACCCGAATTACTGCCAGAATTATATATGTTTTGCATTCTATAATTAAAATTCAACATAGAACGTGCTGATTGTCTAATAATAGAAACCCCAGGATTCAATTCTGTAACAAAAGCATTTTGCTTCTTATCAGAAGATAAATTGATATTATCGGAATATGTTTCCTGGATAGTTGCAGTAGGGGTCACTGTTAAACTGTAAGGATAAGCTACATCATTAAATCCAATCAGATATATAAATGGTATGCCCCTCATCTGGAGAAAACGTAATATTGCGAACGGTTTTAGTTCACAAGCACCATCAGTGCGCATACTGCCCATATCCATAATAACCAGCATCCCCAGTGCTTTTAGCTTTATTTAAAACTGTCAAAACCACATCACAAGATGCCAACCGGCTAGCCGATTCCATT
>Ga0208629_100134_pt1 | contig 36772 bp, 28 predicted proteins | sample LakWasMet19_HOW5_2_FD_183865 | JGI IMG/M metagenome (GOLD analysis project Ga0208629, IMG submission 183865) | Freshwater sediment methanotrophic microbial communities from Lake Washington under simulated oxygen tension - Sediment Metagenome... | ecosystem: Environmental > Aquatic > Freshwater >... | reverse complement strand
CACGACCTTGCCGGGGTGCGACTCGTCCTTCTCCACGCGCGAGTCCAGCACCAGCCGCACGTCGTGCTTGACGTCGAACTGGAAGAGCGGGCCCGACTTGCCGCGCACGCGGTTGACGATCAGGTCATAGAACGAGACGCCGTGCGGCATGATGAGGTCCTCCTTCACGTACAGCAGGCTGTCCGCCGACACGCCGCGCAGCGCGGGGAACTCAGCCATCAGGTCCTGGCGTACCCACTCCAGGAACTTGCCGACGGTCGCGCCCTTCGGCACCACGATCTGCCGCCGGTGCCCCGTGCCGTCCCACCACGAGTACACCACCTCAATCTTCTCCTTCTTGATGCGGTCCTGCTGGACCGTCCACTCGCCGCGCAGCTGCTCAGAGAGAGCAGCCGCAGCTGCCTCGCGCTCCGCGTCGGGCAGGAAGCCCGTCTCCACGCTGGGATCCTTGCCGAAGCGGGGGCGCTTCGCCGCCGCCGCGCCGCTTGACGTCGTAGCTGCTGCCGCTGTGTCAGTCGATGATACCGCCGCGGTGCTGCTTGATGAGGTGCTGCCAGCACTGCTGCCGGCCCCCGCTGCGGCTGGTTTCCTTGCCGCGAGCGAAGAACCCTCGAGCCCTGCATCTCCATCCTCGTCATCCGATCCAGTGGAGAAGGAAAGCAGCGCTCGTTTGCGCTTGGCAGCCGGCTGTCCGCCGGCCCCTGCCGCAGGCACTGCTGGAGCGGGGACCACCGCGGCCGCTGTGGCGGCGCGGATTTCTTCTCTCAACCCTGCAGCTGCCTGCTTTTCAGCATTCTCTCGAGCTTTCCGGAAATCGTCGATGGTGACGAGGCCGACAGTTTTTGCAGCCAGCTGGGGTTGCTCGGAACTGGTCGTGAACTTGTCGTCGCTGACGAGCGTTTTCCGCGTCTCTGCTTCGATCGCCGCTTTCTTTCGCTCGAACTCGGCGTGTCGGGCGTCTCGCTGTTGTTCCAGCTTCGCCGCAAAGCTGCCGGCAGCATTGCCCTCCTGCGTGTAGCTGCCCCCGCCACTGGACATCGTTGGAGTTGGAACTTGATTCGGCAGACCGGCCACGACGTCGGCGGCAGTACCAATGGAGCGCCGTATGCAAGCTGCTCTAAGCTTCCAGACCACAAAAAGGCTTCGAGTCGAGATGTGGGGTTGTTCTACAAGGAATTGCAGTTCCTTCTAATTGTGTGACTGTTGAATGCTTTGAGCTTTGCGCACGGGACGCTGTCGCGCAGAGACGCCAAAGAGTGGCAAGGTTGGGAATACGAGAAGTCTCGTGTGACTTTGAGGCTTCGTGGGACGAATCCTTGCAACGCAGTCTCAGCTGCGGTGCAGTTTGAAGCGTGACGTCAGCCTCACTGACAGCCTGAGGCGGTCAGGAGTCAGCACAGCTTCAGCTTCAACTCCGATCGAGCCGTCGCAGCAACTCCCATCGAAGCGAAGGCAGCCGACTGGTCACCACTAACGGTGGATCTCGCAGTTGGCTCTTGTCATAGGTCAGGGTGCAACAGAACTTGACAGCGATAATCACTGTGGCACGCTCAGCCTGAAGCTCCCATGGTGGCTTCCGCAGCACGAGTGATCGCCGCCGCATCCGCTGCACTCATGATGCCAACAGTGACATCAGCACCACACTCACTTCTGCCAACTGCTGCAAACTGGCACGCAGTAGACGATACAGTCATGGGTGGCGTGTCACGTTCCTCGCTGTCTAGGACCGCCGAGTCAGTCGTCTTTGAAGGGCAGCTCTCATTGGACCACGGCGGGGGCTTCGCATCAGTACGGTGGCCTGCCTCGCTTGGAGACGCGGATTGCATGCGGTTGCGGGTGCGTGGCGACGGACACACGTACAGGCTGACGGCACGCAGGGATAATGAGAAACTATACTTTACGCAGTCCTTCGTCACCGCACCGGGGGCTGAGACAGAGCTGATCGCTGCAGCATCGATGATGGAACCGCGGTGGCGGGGCCGTCACGTACAGGGGATGCCTCGTTTGAACCCGGCAGAAGTAGGTGCTCTGGGATTGATGATCGACAGAGGGCCAGTCCAAGCCGATGACGGCTCTCTCGTGACACAAGCGGGCAGCTTTCGCCTTGAGGTGCTTGCCTTCGACAGCTGCGTCGCCACAACAACCTGAGGCCATGGTACGCTCATGATACCACGCGCTCGGGACAAAGCGACGTCTAGGCAAGGCCATTGCAGGATGTCCGGCTATCTCAGGTCGAGGCTAGCGCTACCCTCCAGGGGCCGACGCAGTTTTCAGGGTGCAGTTACGCGGAGAAGCCTGCTCTCAAACTGTGATGCTGGCCGCCAGGGACGGCACGCGCTCGTCCCACTGAGCTCGATACGTGAGGACTGCGACCGGTCGGAGCCCGTGCTTGCAGGCGAATTTGCGCGAGTTGAAGCTGCGACGCACCGCGAACCCGCTCCTGCGTGGAATGCGTACTAGGTCGGCCATGGGCTCTGCTTGCTCATACAGCGCGAAACAGTACCGGTGCACGCCAGAACCCTGTCCAGGTGCCGACCCGAAGTATTCGGTTGCGACGTCAGCAGCAGCGAGAGCTGAGCCGTCTGCAGCCCCTTCGCCCGGGATGTTGCACACGATCCAATGCTGCCATTCGGCAAACTTGGGCTCTGCTACCAACGGGGCGTCCGGATCCGAGAGAATGAGGGTATAAAGCTTCCCTGCCTCTCCGGCAAAACGGACCGCAGGCGGTTCTTCGCACATCGTTGGCGTGTACTCTTCTCCCTCCTTCAAACAAACGCGGCCGCTCAAGATAATACTAACGGTCATGAGTGGAGCGAACTCGTCGACAACAGCAGACGCAGCGGCCGGGAAAACTCCGCCACTGGCGGCCATCGCAGCAGCCAAAAAACCGTTTGGAACTCTGCTGGCTCTGAGCTCAGACCACAACCGATTGGCCAATCCAACAGCGGCTTGCAAGCAGTGTAAATCACACGACATATACCCACTTGAGGTAGGGGCAGCGTTGATTTCGCTCTGATAGCTGTGGCGATGAAATACCACAATCTGTGAATGGGCGATGAAGATGCGGCGATTGACAGGTCGTGTCGAATGCTGCTAGGCAGCGGTGTGCAGACGAGAAGCAGGCAGGCACAATGAGTTCGATGTAAAACTCATCCAATCAGAGTTTTATTGCGGCGAACAACTTGCTGGTGTGTCCAGTTCCGCCAAGCCGCCGAACTGAGTCTCGCGGCACGCGTCGTCCCGCTGCACCGGGCGAAACCGGACACTGACACTGGGGCTCGCTGCATGATACAAAGAGTCAGAACGGGTGACCATCAGGGCGAAATGCCGTCAAATCCGACGTGGCAGGTGAAACGGCCTAACAAGCGCACACATGCAGCGAGCTACATCCGAATGGGTTTGATTTTGGTTGTCGCGTCAACACTTGGCGCCACGATGACGTTTTTGTACTCTTCGTACCTGAGTGGCGCGCCGGAGAAAGGGAAGACCAGCGCTCAGAGGATGATGGAAGGCATTGAGGTGCCGGAACATGGCCAGGCTGCAGTCAACGCATTGCTGGACGGTGCGGGAGACCAGCGGGCGCTGCGCGACGGCAAGGTTGCTTACGCCCCCAGGCGAAAGCGCTTGATCGTACTCTCTGACGGCGAGGGCAAGTGGAACACCGGCGTGTGGCCAGGCTGGGGCTACGATCCCGAGTCCATCACGCTCAACTGGGCAGCCGCCGGTGTCGTAGTCCAGAAAATGTGCCCCACACAGTGCGAGTTTACGCGCGAGCAGTCCCGCGCCGCAGAAGCTGACGCGGTGGTGATGGAGCTCGTCAACCACCCCAAGTTCGGCATCTCAGAGCGCGTACCCATCCCCTGGCCCGCGAAGCGGGACAACCCAAAGTCCCTCGCGGCGGGCCCCAAGCCCACGACAATCCCGAGCAAACTGCCCCTTACGGTGCTGTTTTATTACGAGGCGGCCCAGTCGTATCCTAAGTATACCATGCTGTCCGCGGACGTGATGGGGCACGTGGACGTGAGCATGACGCCGAGCCAGGCCAGCACTCTGCCCATCTCCATGGTCTGCCCGTGGGGCAAGACCACGTACGACTTCCTGCGCCCGCCGCCCGCGAAGCAACCCGGGCGCCTGCTCGCGTACTTCAACGAGCACGGCGTCGCGGCCGAGTATTCTGCGACGATCGACCGCCTGTTCCAGCTGGCCGGCGATAAGCTGCACTCCTACGTGCACAAGGGCAACCGCGCCATGCCGCGCGAGGCGGGCGGGGATCCGTACCAGCTGTCCACGCGTCTGTCCTTCGTTGGCACGTACAAGTTCGTGCTGGTTACTGAGTCCATTGTTGAGGAGGACTGGGTCGAGCCCGACTTCTCGCAAGGGTTTCTCGCGGGTGCTGTGCCGGTGCGTGAACCTGCCGCGGGCGCAGCTGAGAGTTCTCGATAGTCACGACCTCGCGGCGACAATCGCGGGCGCGGGGCACAAATCACTGCACCGTCTCACCTCGCTCACTCCTTGCATTGTCGCCACGATTGCCTCTGTCGTCCCTCCCATGCGCAGGTGTACATCGGAGCACCCAACGCCCTCGCGTTCTCCCCGGGGCCGCGATCCTTCGTGCACATCCGCGACTTCCCCTCTGCAGATGCGCTGTGGACATACCTGGCGTCGTTTGAGGATGACTCGCCTGAGACGCTGGAGCGGTACAAGCGGGAGTTCTTCAGCTGGAAGCAGCCCGCGCAGATGACCTTCATGATGGACGAGCAGGGCCAGAACAACCCCATCGGCACAGGCCACGGTGTGGTGCTATCGGGTTTGATGCCGCAAGCGGCGTTGAGAGAGCAGATGCAACTGTGGGCACCGCATCCCACCGCTGCTGGCAAGCAGCCCCCGACTTTCTCCGAGACCACCGCAGCAGTATCGCAGGAGCTCACCACCGCCGGAGCCAAGCCGTTGGCATTTGACCGCCTCTGCGAGGCCGCTTGGCGCAACTTCAGGCGGCGGCTCGACCAGTGCGTCCATTATGCCGAGTGTCGGCTGTGCGAGCTGACCACTTTGCTGACGACGTGAGCTGGCGGGGTGGTGATATATTCGCATCGCACTGAAGCGTGGAAGCGGTATCGAGTTTTCTCATGCACGTGTCGCGTCAATCTGCAACTCTATTCTCCATCGACTTTCAGATTGGCCGGTGGACGCCGAAGCAATCGACAGGTCATATATACAACCGTTCAGCTGCAGTGTTTGAACATGGTGAATGTTCGCCACGAATCTGAGTCGACTGAGTCTCGACTCTAGATCTGTACAGCTGTACATGTCTGGTGTGCAGATCTAGAAATATCGATCTGCATGCAATATCAGGCTGGAGCCGCTCTATGGGCATCGATACCGTACGCGTTGTTGTGTGGACGTCGCAATTCGTACGCACTCGGGTCATGTTGATTCGGGCCGGCCCTAGGCCTGGTGCACGACGTGAAGACACAGAGATTATGAGTCAGGGAGTTTGAAGACAACTCACAGCGGTCGATGTCATTACCATGGCCGAGAAGGAGGGCTCCTCGACGCAGAAGGTGTCAGGCAACAGGATATCGCACGGGGCGGGCAGGGAGCAGGAGCCATGAAGACCGCTCTGCCCATGCTATGCCCGACACCCGGGAGTTGCTGAAGTAGGGTCACGGCTATACCACGGCCAGGAGCATGAAGCCTGGCGCAAGGTGCAAGCCGCGATCCCCGCCCATTGCCATCATTACACATCGTTTGCTGAGTTTACGCCTGTCCACTCATCCTCAAAACGCGCGCGAGCACTCTCTACACCGCGCCAGTCAGCGTGGGGCTGGTGGTTGTGCTAATAACTCGACGCCATAACCCATGTCGGTGTAATACGCCGCGCCACCCAGCCGGCAGGGGAGCTAGCCCATCCTCGGCGCAATCGTCGCGGATTGTGCCGACGAGGCCTGCTGGTGCGTAATAGAACACACCCGTGCCGGCCGCAGCCTCAACGCCCAACACACGCGCTGCAACGGCAATGCCAGAAGGCCCAGTGCCGCAGTCCAGCAGCACATTCACCGCCGACTCCTCGTCCAGGCAGGCGCGTGGTAGGCCACGGAGCGGGACGAGTAGGCCGTCGGTTGCACTTTCACGTAGCGCAGCTGCAGCGGCCTCGGAACCGGATGCGAAGACCCCACTCGCGGCGCCAGCCGCGATAGCAGTCAGCGCTGCTGTTCGATCTTTCGCTGCCTCGCCCTCGTCCAGAACAGCCCGGACCCCGTCCCCTGCGGGCAGCAGGAGACGGGTCGCACGCTGCAGGCTCGCGGAGGAAGCGACCGCTGGCGGTGGCAGCAGCACAGCACCAGCCGCACGGGCATAGCGCAGCTGCGCACGGCTTGTACCTGGTCCGGCCGCAAGAGAAGCACTGGCGGCCGCGCAATGTCTGTGGATCGCCGCCAGCTTGCAGGCGAGGTCCGTGGGCGCACCCACTGCGATTCCTGCAGCCAGCGCGTCGGCGGCAGCTTCGGCGACCGGAACAGCAGCACCACCCGCCGTCCGCCTCTGCAGCTGCGACACCGGATACCGGAGGATCGGGAGCGGGGATGGGCGACCAAAACGAGGGGTCATCACAATGCGAGCCCCCGAAGCCTCCACGCGGGCTGTCCGCAGCACTGCGAGCTGGGGGCTGACCAGGCTGCGGCTGAAGGCCGCCACTGTCGCCTCGATCTCAGCCCGCCGATGCAGGCCGGCTATGAGGTGCGTCGGTAGGTTGTGCGCGCCGTACACCAGCCCCAGCAGCGATCCGAGCAGCATCCCTCGATTGCAGTTGTCGCCCACGAGGTTTGCGTTGCTCAAGAGGGCAGCCTCAAAGCCAGCCGCTGCCACAGCGTGCGGAGCGCTAGCACACGGATCCCCGCCGACAGCGCCGGAATCCTCGTGCACGGAGTCAGCGGGTAGGCGCAGCGCGCACCGTAGCGGCGCGGGTGCTGCACGCATGCTTGGCCCTTCGGCCTCCTCTGCGGCACCCGCCGCCGCCGGCCCGCACGCCCCCTCACCCCCGGACTCTGCGCGGATGGCGCCCGCCGCCACCTGCGCAGAGTACTTATAAAACAGATACAGCACCCCGGGAGGGGCCCCGTATCATCTGAGCGAGAAAACCGCCCCCGGGCCGTGGAACGCGGCCTCGTCGCCGCGCCACAGCCCCTCATTGTCGTCCACTGCGCCGTCGCCAGCGCTCTCACGCCCGACGGCTGCGCTCGCAGAGCGGACGCCGCCAGCCGCTGCGTCCCTCGCAGCGGTGCCCAGCAGGTGCGCGTCAAAACGAGCCATCGTCGACTGCAGGTCCACCTTGCCGGCGGAGAATGTGGCGCACAGCGCTGCGGTGGCCGCGTGGATGCCCGCCTGCACGCTGGCCTCGCTGCTGCTGGATTGCTGTGCGCCGCCACCACCGTTATCTCCGTCCCACCCCTGCGCAACAGCCGCCAGCAGGTGCCGCAGCAGGTCGCCCCACCAGCCCACCTGCGCAGCCATGTCCTCCTGCTTGTGCGTGAACTGCAGCTGGCAGCGCGACGCCAGGTCCGCGGCGTCGCGGTTGAATATGTACGCCAGCTGCACCGGCGTCGCCAGCGCAAGGCCGGTCAGGCAGCAGTCATCGAGTCCCGCCTCGGCAGGTGACGCCCCCTCGGCCAGGTTCCTGATGAAGACCCGGTGGCTCTCGTCCACCCACGTGTCAGCATTCTCCCCGGTGCCCTTGCCATCCAGCAGCAGCGACAGGTAGCGCTCCAGGTAGTCGTCTGCGCAGAAGCCGCGTGAGGTGTGCAGCGAGGCTGCGGACGTGAGCAGCAGCCGCGCCGTCAGCGTGTTGTCTCCCGACTGGAGCCCTGCGTGATACGTGGTGCCGGGAGTCTGCCATGGTTTTGCGTCACCAAAGAGCTGCGGAGCAGGCTCGGCCGCCGGGTCGCACTTGGCAAAATATTTCCAGCTGTCTGGATGGCTCATGCGCGCCGCTTCGGGTACAGAAACCAGCCCTCGGAGGCGGCCCCCGAAAAACTTCCGCGTGTACGCCTGTGCCTCTGGCCAGTTGTACATCCAGTGCAAAGGCGCAGCGACAGCATCACCGATCATCGCACCGATGAGCGCCCCCTCCACAGCGTCTTGCATTGACGTGGCAAACAGCGCTGGCCCAGTGGCGGAGACGTGACAAGCGTTGGTGCTGACTGCCGACCCATTCCCGAGGAAGCCAGCGAGCTTGCCATGAACACCGCGTGTCTGAGCTGTCTCCACGCTGGCTTCATGCACGTGATGGTGCGTCTGCTGCGCTTCACCGCAATTGCATTGATATCGAGCGCGTTCTGCGTCGTTCGCGGCCATGGCCGGCTTCGGCTGCACGCTGGCGCGCGTGCGCGCTCCAGTCCGTAGCGCGTCGAACGTAGTCGCTCAAGTGACATAAATAAATGAACGTTGTTGAGGTGATAGCTGAAGACCTGCTGCTCTGGCGTCATTCCCACATTTTGTCTGGGCATCCGAAACCCTTGTTTTGAAAGGCGACAAAACGGCGAGCTGGGTGGGATTGAAGGCTCAACAGAGGAGACCTGTTGCCGATTTCTGGTGCTTGTGCCGCAATCTCTCATTTCCCGCTCCCACCGCCAGCATGTGCCGGTGAGGGCGCTCGAGTTCAAAACGATGGCCCACTCCGGCCGGCGAGCGATACTGCTGCTAGTCGCCGGCTTGGCGACGACTAGCAGCATCACCGCCCCGTTTGATCACCATGCGTCTCTGAACCCGCAAGATTACCTTCGGAAGTTGGTCAAGCAGGGCTACCAAAACTCGATTCCCACTGAGGCCGCTGGGCAGAAGCCGCTTGTAGACAGCGAAACCATTGCACAGCTACAGGCCCTGCAGGCTGCAGAAGCAGCTACAGGCGCAAACCCGCGATTTGTGGCAGCAAATGCAGAGGATAATGCAGATGCTGACGTGGATGCAGAGGACGCCCCGTCAAAGACCGAAGTCGCTGCCCAGCAGCAGGCATCCCAGATTCAGGCTGCTGCCGCACAAGGAGGCAAGAAGATAGATGCTGCCTGGTCTGAGAAGAGCGCGGAGGCGCGGGCGATTGTTGGAGAGGCCGCGTCAGAGTCTTCTGAGCGGATCAGCCGCGCTGGCGGGGAGCTGGCAGGCAAGATGAAGAAAACTGGCAAGGCGGCCGCGGCAGCTGCGGAAAAGAGCGCGAAGGCGGCGGCGAAAAAGGTCGGCGAAGGCGCCAAATACGTGTGGGACCACCGCGAACAGATTGCGGACAAGGGGCGCAAGGCCGCTCGCGCCGCTGTGCGAGGCGGCAAGCAGTTCGCCAACTTTGCGCTGCAGCACAAGCAGGAGCTGTCCGCCATCGGCAGCGCCTTGCGGGCGCGCATGTCCGCGGCTGCGGGTGACGGCAAGCCGAAGCCGACCATGACCGACCTGGAGTGGTGCAACGGGTGCCAGCTGGTGCTGTCGCAGGTGCTGGAGCACACCAGCGGCGGCAGCTCTGAGGACGACATGCTGTTCGCGCTGCACTCCGCCTGCCACGAGACGCCGCCCGTGCTGGATGAGGCGTGCGACGTGCTGATGGACCGCGACACGCTGACGGTACAGCAGCTGCTGCTGACGCAGGACACGCCGTTCGTGTGCCAGACGGTGGGCATGTGCTACCCAGAGCTGCTGGATGGCGGCGCGGGCGCCCCGGCTGGCGCTCCGGCTGGGGCTGCCGACAAGCCCAAGAAGTGAGGCTCTCCGCCGGCTCTTGTGTTCGCGAGCAGCAGGCAATCTGCGTGGCCTTCCGCTGAGCGTGTAGTTGATGTTGAACGAGTCAGCCCCGGGCCGACCCTCTCCGCTTCAATCAGCCGGCTCGGTAGTTGCCGGACGCTCCAAGATACACTGTGGCACATCGATGACAGCGTGGTTGAATGAGCGCCTTGGTGTGCTCAACCGATTACTATTCCCTTGTGCGCGTGTCGTAGGCGAGCTCGAGATCTTGTGCACAATCAACATTCGATTGCGTGCGCGTGGGTGCAGGTTCAGGACGAACAAGTTTGCGGACACATATGGATTCTGACGTCGACCATCGGGGCGCGCCCATAGTTGTACCGCCAGTCATATATATATGCATTCGACCGTGAATATTCCGAAGAATTGGACCGATGCGCATGCCGGGTAATGGTGAGAGTAAGTCAACGTACGTATACGCTCGATAGAACTGTCGCTGTCGAAAAGCGCAGACAAATCGATGCCCTGCGAAGCACGCAGTCGTGTTCATCCGCGCCTGCTGCCACATTTTGACGCGCAACGCCTGCAAGCATTCGCGAAGACTGCTGGTCGGAACCGCAATCACTCTCAAGTCGGCAACCTTGGTGGCAGAACGGGTTCTTGGCAGCAGAAGCAAGCAGTTTGAGGTATCTCAAGGCGCGCGTATACTAAAACGCGCGGCAAAAGAGGCAGTTTGCAATGCAGCATTCAGCGCACATCGAGTGCGAGACGCTGTCAGCAGACCCTAGGGGAAGCAGTTCTCGGCTATTCACCAGCTACGCGTGCAGAGTGGAAGGGATCTGGAACGCCGCTGTCGCTTCGACACTTGCTGAGTTTTTCTCAGTCAGAGGCGGTGAAGTTGGCAAAAGCGGAGGTAGCGCAGCTGTTGCAGGGCCCAGATCCACACCAGCAGACTCGGCACCGGAGCGCGGCGATGCAGTCCGATCAGCGTCCTGAACCGGTACGCGAGACCTGTGCATTGGTTGCACCGCCTCGTGCCCCTGCGCGTGCCCAACGCGTGAGCGTACAAGTGCAAGTGCCTGGGTGCTAACGTGCCGTGGGCTAGCCGTGGGCAGCCCAGATGCTGAAGCAGTCAGGGTGTTCTCTTGGGCGTGCAGGGGCGAGAAGCCCGACAAAACTGCATCCTTGGCATACACTCCAGAGCCAAGCGCAGCATCAGCAAGCGGTGAATTCATGGAGGCAGCGCCGCTCACTATGCCCAACGGTGCGAAGGCAACGGGGTTGGTAGAAGACCTATGTGCCCGGTCGTGGAGCTGGTGCCGGGGCGCGGCCAGACCAACAAATCGAGCGGCGGCGCGTGATGACGGCGCCCCAAAATCGGCGATGTCCCTGGCGCTGCTGCACCCAATATCAGCAATCAACCCAGTGCTGGCCTCACGGACGGGAGCCGGAGCTGTGGGCGCAGCCAGAACGTGCCGCGCAGTGGGAAGGCTGCTAAGGGGAACGACTCCGGAGCGTGCAACGACAGACCCCTTGAAGCTGCCAGCCCGTTTCGAGGCGCCCGCTCCTCGTGTCGCAGCAGCAGCACTTGCGGTGGGTTCCAACAACTGGAACGACGATGTCGTCTCGTTGCCGCTGGCGACAGGCACAGCTTTCAGCGGATTGACGACCTCGATGCTGTCGTGCGGCGAGGTACAGTGGAGCGCCCCTCCTGCCAACTGCGGCGCCGCACCCGCAACACTCCTGCGCAGCATGCGCCCTGTCCACATCGCCGAGGCCCGTGACACCCGGAAGCCCGCTGCTTCGAGCCGACGGACGCTGCGTAGCGTCGAGCTGCCAACCAGCGCATGAGCAAGCCCTCTTGGCACAACCCAACCTATAGACTCCTTCGTAGCGTTGCACGAATGTTTGCAGTGCGCATAGCAGCAAGTCGCACGAAAGCCTTGGTCCACGCGCCGGTAGCTCTTCGCTACCCAGCCTGTCCCCGTCAACAGCTCGTGGCGGCGCAAGCGTGCATATTCAACGCCGATTACGGAGAAAAGGGCGCCATGTAGCAGCAAGAGCACGACAGTCGCGGCGACGTCGGCATTGAGTGAAGGCGGCGAGCCGCGTACCTGCAAGATGGCAGGCGTAAGCAGCAGGCAGAAGCAGCACACAGCCTCAATGCGATTAAGCTTTGGGTGGCTGAATGGCTTTACCATCATCTGCAGTCCCAGGGCCGCCAGCAGAATCAGCTGAACGGCAGCGGCTTGTGCGTACGGCTCCACGAGCACGGCCGGCAACAGCACGAGCAGTCCGCGGCGCAAGAGAACGATGCACTCCCAGCAGTACGCTAGGGCGGCATCTGTCCGAAGGTTGGCGTAGGCGAAGCCGAAGGCTTCGAAGAAGTGCGAGTCGTGACGGCGGATGGCGTCGCTGTGCCGAATCAGCCACCACCCCAGCCCCACCGGAAAACCCAGACACAGCAGCGCCACTACCACCCACGCGACCGTGACCGCAACACCGTGGGCGATGCTGTCGTATCGCACCGTCATGTCCGCCCGCAGGTAGCCCACGCCGTTGACCAGCACGGGGTTGCTGTCCAGGGCAGAAATAGCTGTGGAGCAGAGTGATGGGAAGGTCATGAGCAGTACCACCAGCACGACGGCAAGAGGGCGTCGCGAATGGAGGAACTTGGCGAGGTGCTCACGAACGGCTGCCCAGCCGCCCGCATCGCCGCAGATGCACCGTCTTCCACACCTGCTCCACGGAGCATGCCGCATTGCAATGACTGCAACATTCAGCGTTACACAGAAGGCTGCGGCAATGACCGGCACAAGCAGAACGGCGTACCAGCGCTGATACCAGCTTGGGTGCAGTTGGCAGGTAATGGGGCTGAGGGACATTGTGGGGCCGCTGCCTGGAATGAAGATCGCTGATGACCACGACAACACAGAGCGAAATGTCGGCAGATCATACAGCGTGCCGCTACCAATGCTGGCGATGGCAACTAGAGAGCTTAGGTAGTTGACCAACGTGCGCCATACGGTCCGTGCAGCAGACTCTTGCGAGAACTGCATGAACAGCGATGTGTACGTCAAAACCCCGAGGAGGAACAGGCTGCCAAATACGAGGGCCGTGATTGCCAGGCCCGTATTGGGGCATGGCGCGCAGCCACTGTTGATCGTGCCAGTGTGTGCGAAGCCATCAACGCAAATGCTGCACAAGGGCCCTGTCGACGAGGGGGCGCAGGCATACACGGAGCTCTCCGAGTGCACAATACACGCCTCTGGTACTGGGCAGGACAAGAGCACCATATCGCTAGCAATGAGTTGCAACTCCGAAGTTACGCTGAAGACCGTTGCATATGGCAAGCCAGCCGACATGGGCATGGAGCCATTTCCAGAGCCCAACATAGCGGCAGCCAGCGATGACTCTGGAAGCGCCCCAAGGGTTGACGCCAGGTAGTAGCCAGGCAGGAATGTAATCTTGCCCTCGCTGCAGCGGGCCCCCGCCGCGGGGCACAGCCGACACTGCATCTTGCCACCCTTCGAAAAGTACCCATCTGAGCACCGTCGACAGCCAGTCACGAGCGTGTTGCCGACGCCATATGCGGGCTCGGAGCCCTCTGCGCAGCCCTGGACGCGAACGGTAGCATGGAGGACATTCGGCAGCGGCTGCTCCCCAAGGACACAGCTCACTGTGAGATTGTATGAGGTTTCCGGAACACCGAGCAGCCTGAACGATTGAAAAGTCGCGGATGTGTTTCCCATTCCGCCGTCAACGCCGCTGTCAAAATTCGCATCGGGCACGAACAGCGACACCGGACCTGCAGTCGTGAGAATCCCGCCTGCAGCAAGCGTACAAGTGATTGCTAGGCCAGGAAACGCCGGCAGCGGTTGCCACGACGCCCCCACAGAACGAGAGACAACAACTTGCACGCTGGCTGCGAGAGGTTCGTCGTGCGCGATTTCGGCAGCAGGCTCGTAGATCCATGCGAGCTGCAAGCGCAGCAAGCGTGTCTCCCATGAGAACGGCTCGGCATCATCGCCGTGGGCTGAACGCGAGCAGGAAATGGTGAGTGTACCAGAAGCACCCCAGTCGCCCGCCAGCATCAGTGACGAAATCGGCACCACAGATCTGGTGCTCACGAAAGTGGCTGTGGTGCTCGGCTGGCCCGCCGACAGCAACGCATCTGGGATCACCACAGAGACGCTGGAGTTGCTCGCCGCAAACCCAACACCGTAGCCTGCCATCGGCGGGCTGAAAACCGTCACCTTGCCACCGGCTGCAGCAAAAGCTTTACAGGTGACGTCGGAAGCGTCCTGCAAGATTGAGCGCGTTGCCGGATCCCAGAGCACCACCGCGGGCACGGACGGAGGGGCACCTGCACTCAGCCAGCGCCAGCCTGGGTTGCCCGCGGGCAGGCCAAAGCCGGCGCTTGCCGGCAACATGAGCGCAGGAAACGATGTTGCGGCGATGGGCACAACTACGGGCCGCAAAACGGTGATGTTTGCTCGAGGGACTGGCGGCAGTAGAGCCATGCCAAACCCGGCGCAATCAGCCGTCACGCTGATCACAGCACCCGTCGGTGCTCCGATGCTGCCGACGAACTGCGACAGCATGCCCGCCTCACGTCCAGCGTACTGGTCGAATACTGGTCTCACCAGCGCGCTGACAGCGGGGTCAGCCACCGAAGTCGCCATGGAACACACAAGCGACCCATCGGTGGTGATGCTGTAAGGCTCTCTCGGCAGAGTGAAGTAATCCCACGAACCGCGCGGCTGCGAAGCGTAGGTGACTGCATCCCATTCAAGGCGCTCTTTCGTGACTTGGATGCCGGCGGCAAAGAGTTGCAACGGCAAGGCAGCGGAAGGTGGTGTGACATCGGGGAGCCACGCAGTTCGCACTTTTGAGAAGCGGAACGGAAACGAAACCGTGAAGGTCATGGCCAGCTGCGATGTCACCACGTCCGCCAGAGATAAGATGCTGCTAAGGCGGCAGGATACGTCCATGAAATAGAACGGCTGCGCCGGCGCTACGCTCGCAACACGCTGGACGCCCAACTCATCGACGTACACTTCCAGCAAGCTGGACTGCCACGGGTCGGAACCAGGAGGCGTAATGGTTTGCGGCGGCATAATGATGCTGCCGCCCTCCGACGTGAAGATGCGACTTGCCTCCTCAGCAGACTGCAACGGTACCATCGGCGCTGGCATGTGTGTCGGATATGTCACGTTGCGCTGACGAACAGTGAGACGAGGTAGGCACTGCAGCATGTTGGGCGCAAACTCGACAGCTACCGGCGCCGGCTGCACCGACCCACTCGGCACTCGCACTTTCAGCAAGTATACACGGATGAGCTCACGGTACGACACGTCGAACTGGCCCCTGCCACCCCAGACGTTGTCGAACGCAGTGGGAGATTCTGTGTTTCGCTGCGGCAGATTCACGATCGCCGGGGGAGCAGGCGTGAAGACTGGGATAGGCGGCAGCATAAGGACGGTTGTAGCATCGCTGAGCCGGAAGCTGCTGCCCCCCACAGAGCACGAAATGGAAAGATTCCACGTGGAAAAAAGCGGGCCCAAAAGCGCAGGGGCAACGCTAATGATTCCAAGTCCGGGATCGTAACGGGGGGAATTAGCCGGTAGAAAATATGCTGCTGGATGGAGGCGCCATTGCAATCCATTTGGATCCGCCTCGGTGCTGTTCCGCAAGGTGCATTGAGGCTCGGGCATTCCAGGCTGATCCCGGTACGCGGCTTGTCGCTCGACCCAGCTCGTCGGGGCATCGTCAACGCAGGCTTGCAAAAGCAGCTGGGGGGTGAGCCACGAAGGGAAGCTGCCTCGAGAAAAATAGGCGCATGATGGGCTGTCTGGGCGCTCCATGTAATACATCACAATGGCGGCAGTGAGCTGCAGGTGAGAGATTCCAAACAGCAGAGGTGCCACGTATCGTCGAGAGGCCTGCAACTCCGCAACAGCCGCCTGCAAAACGGTAGCGCTCGTCGCGTTGAACCGACGGAGTCCTAGCGGGACTGGGGCTCGGTTAGCTTCGTGAAAAGCAGCCCCAGACGACATGTATTGCTGCGCGTACATGGCTGTAAATGGTGCAGCGTTCGCATCAAGGTAGCTCGCGGTCTCTGCCGACAGCTGCAAATCCAGTAGCGGCGTCACGAATGCATACATCATCATCGTACTGTCCAGCCCGAGCGCTGACGACAAGCTGCAGTTAAAGAACACGCTAAAAGCGGTGTCGAAGGCTGCTGCGGCCTGCACCACGACGGTCCCAAAGCCAGATTCGAGCCAACCGGAGCTGAGGGTGTGGAGGAAGAATGCGGCGTTCTCGTCACATGGGAGACCGAGACGTATCGCCGTTGCGTTCGGGCAGATAAACATGGAAGGGCCCGCAGCAATGGCCACACCACCCGGTTCGGGCGCGAGGTTGCAACTGGCTCCCACATCAGCCATGGCACTGGTCACCGGGTACCAATCCACCGAACGCAAACTAGCCATGAGCGTAAAGGAAAAGGACAGTGCATCAGAGCGCTTGGCAGAGACAACCCCGCGCTCGTTGATGATGATGCCTCGTGGAAAGGCGGCCACCCGCGGCTCGTCAGCCACATCAAAGGACGGCAGCAGCAGCGCCGTGTACAGCACGTCAGGCGCAATGGCAGGCTCTTGTATCGCAGAGCTCACGGAACAGCTCGCCACCAGCCGCGAGCCCACCTGCCATTGTGCGAGAGATCCGCTCCACATCCAGGGTAGCACCAACCCAGAGCTGAAAGAAGCGTACGCGTCCCGACCACTCGGCAGCAGCGACTCCGCCGCACTGCGCAGCTGCACGTACGCACCCATCGCGCCCTCAAGCAGGAGTCGAACCCGAGAAAAGGCGGCGGGACCGGAGACGGGGGCATCTGCAGCTGCGATGAAAATGTTGCATTTCGCAAGTGTGGCGATGCTGCTGCCGTCATAATTCGGGTCAAGATATCGTTTGGTGGCTGAATATCGGCTGTTACTGAAGGCCAGAGGTGAATCCTGCGACCAGTCTGTTAGATTGGCGCTGGGGTGAAGCCAGTACACTTCTATCGTAGCTGGTGACTGAAGCTGCAACCCTGCCACGAGCCGAACTGGATTTGTTGGGCTTACGCCGGGGATGCTGGCGGCTAGAGTCCTGGCTACCATCGGGACCGCATTGCTAGTCACAAAGGTAGGCTCGCCCGCAGCATAGGGGACGATACCAGCGTATGCACGGCCACCTAAGGGCGTCAATGATTCCTGGTATCGTCCGCCGTAATGTGCGAGCGCAACCGGTAAACCAGTCGTGGTGTGATTGAGGTAGAAGTGGGTGGTGGCAACCCAAGCGACGGCCGGCCGTAGTGTGCGCACCGGAAGAAGCAGAAGTAGTTGGTTCCCCAGCCGAGCTCCACTTGCAGGCGTGCACTGAATGCGAAGGGTAAGCAGCGCTCCGAGAGGAACGCTGTTGGTCGTCGTCTCGAGGCTGATGATATCCAGTGAGGTGTTGGCAAGCAACGGGTGGTCACTAATCCGGACACACGTAGAAGAAAGGTCTGCGGGTGCGGCCTCTCTTGGGTAAAACACCCCACTACGACTGCCTGGGAACCCTGGGTCGATCTGCAGCAGGTTCCCTCCAAAAGGCGGCTTCTGGGAGTCGCAGAATGAAAGTGAGCACTGACCGCCCGCATACAGTCCCGGGACAACGGTGCCATCAGCGCGTTTGAGGGCAGCAGTGAAGCGTAAGTCAAAGTTCAGCGGATTCAGGTCAGTCGGCTGCAAGAACAGGCCTGTGGTCAGATCTGGGTGGGTGGCATTGAGGGGCTCCAAGCTGGTATCCACAAGCGCGAGCTCGAGCTTACTCAGCCGCAGGGATAGTATCGGTAAAATGAGTGGATGCTCAGCCCGATACACACAGGAAGCAGTGAGTTCCAGCGACACACCCTCCCGAAGCCCGCCTGTAGCCGGGTCCCAGAAAGCACCAGAGCTGTTCACCCCGGTGCCGTTCCTCCAGGCGACTGGGAAGCACGCGTCGTCAAGCGTCGGGGGCACGAACGCAGGGAACGTGACGCTCCCGTCGGTGCTGTTCATGTTCGCAGCCGCAGAGGCTTGCACGAACTGCCTGCTGCAGACAGGACTCCGGGAGACATCAGGCGTCCGGGGGCTTCCGCCTTGCTTGACAAGCACCGCTTCTGTGATGCTGCAAACCAGGAAGTCCCCTGGCAGCTGCACGCTCAAGGTCGCGCTCCGCCATGGAACAGCCGCCACGGTGGCATTAGCAAACAGCTGGGAAGGGGAAGTCGCGGCTTTCGTCGCGACTTGCGCCCAGGCGTTGGACAGGTTGCCAGGCAGCAACGCTAGCCCCAGACGCAAACCCGTGACAGGAGCGCCTGGTACCCGCACAAAAGCGTCAGAAAGGCTTCTCTCAGCGCTGTCTTCGGGGCGGATCCACGTGCCCGCAAGATAAGCAAGCGCACTCGATGCTGCGCTCTCCGCGTGAATCACTGTTGCATCGGGCAGCGTGCAGGCAGCACGCAGGCGAAAAGAGGCGCCTGGTGCGGCGATAAACCCCACGGGAGCAAACATGATGGAGACAGCCGTGTCAGAGAGATATGCGGCCCTCAGCTCTTCCACTGTAACCAGCGCCGAGACAGCCCCTGCCAGCCTCACCGCGTCAACCATCTGCCCAGCAGAAGGCGGCGGGATAACAACCGCGAGCCTGCAAACCAGAAGCGGTGGCGTCGGAGTATCCAGCCCAAACAAATCGGCATTGGCAGCAGCAACGCCGTATGCTACATACGGGTGCCTGCCGGATGGCTCGCCGCCGGATGATAGCTGCAGTTCCAGGACCGGCGGAGCAGTCGCAGGCTCAAGGCCAGCCAAGCTACCAGTGTCAGAAGTCGGAGCTGACGGCAAGGTATACAGCGACGGGATGGAGGAAAAGCGAATTGACGGGGAATCGACGGTCACCGCCACGCTATTCGATGTGTTTTGTGCCACCATTGTGTCGCCGTCCCACGTCGAACACGTTACAGCCACTTGGACTTGACCCCCGCCCGCGAGGCTTGTCCCACTAAGACTGAAATTCGCCGGCGTTGATGCACACCCGCTCGTGATTGGCATGCGCTGTGACAACGGCCCGTACATGATGCACATTGTGTTTGTTGGCGGTCCCGATGCCCCGCCGGCACCAGCCACGGCACACACGCATGTGGCCACAGTCGAGGTGTCGGCACACACAGCCAAAGCCACGTTTGTGGCGAGTGGTAGAAAAACGGGCGGGAATGCCAAGGTAGCACGGACGGTACCTTGTGGCTCAAGTGCGATGGCAACAGCTGCGTCGGAGTGCCGCAAACTGCCGGTGATCCATGCTACCTGGACAAGCCAGGCGGTTCGCCGCAAAGTGGAACCGGTCATGTGGACAAGGGGTTTGGTTGAATGATACGCTGACGCGCGGCAGTGCTCTCCACTTCTGGTCGACCTATTGATTACTAGTTGCTGGCTCAGCTTCACCGGCTTCGGAGCCGACCATCACCAACAAAACACATCGGAGGCTTTGAGGGAGTCACAGTGCGGGCCCGGGATCGCTAAGGCTCCGGTAATGCGTGCGCACGGCACCAAAAATACAGAAAGTTCAAATCGCCATTGAATTCCGCGCGGTGCAAACAGCACACGTGCTCCGGCGCGTGCACCCTTTCGGGTGTCGCTGTTTCAGTCTGAGCGGGACCCCTCTGGTCAGGCCACCCTAGCAGTGCCAGCGGCCTGGCCGGGCCCCAGTGCTGTCCACTCGCTCTCGACTCAGTCGACCTTCGATGGAGCTTGCGGCGTTCGTGGGCAAGGCGTTTGGCCCAGAGGCTCGCGTTCCGGTGGAGCACGCAACCCGCCAGCTTGATCAGAGCGACGTCACTGTTGTCGAGGTTGTGGGTGCTCGTGCGGAACTGCTGTCGCACTGCGGTGGTGCTGTGACAGCGCTCTACAAGTATGTAGATGTTCCGGCCTTGCGGTCGCGCTTCAGGAAAAGTGACGAAAAGTGGGCCATAAACGTGCAATCTTTTGAGAACGAAGTCACGTTCTATGAGGCGGCTCCGTTGATCTTGGCGCTGCGCGAGGCTGGCGTGCATGTGCCAATTCCGTACGCTGTGGACAAGCCAGCAACTGACACGCCCCTGTTCGAACGACGCTACTCTCTTCTGCTTGAATACCTGCCGTCACCGACGTGGACGCAACATCAGTGGCTCCCCGCGAACGCCGCGAAGTGTGCCGTGTCCGCGCTGGCGGCGTTTCATGCAACCTGCTGGTTACGGCGCGGAGCTGCAGCATCAGAGGCCTCAAGCCCTCCGCGGCTATTTCGCCACGGGTGTTGGTGGCGGCGTGAGCTTCGCCCCGGTGTGCGTTTTGAGACGCTTTCGTCGGTGTATCGGGACCTCGCCGCGGCGTTTCCGACGGCTTTCTCTGGACGAGACCTCGAGCACACTGCGCACGGTCTGGGTCGGTTGGCAGCATCGCTGGATTGGCTAGACGCACAGCTGCAGCCGACTCCAGAGAGCGGGTGCACGCTGGTCCACGGTGACAGCAAGACGAGCAACATGTTCTTCCGAGGGGCGGGGGATGACACGCAGCTGGGTGAGTCGCCGCGCTCCCGAGACAACACAGGCCGCATTTCGCAGAGGTGGCGACACGCATTGGGTTGAATGGGTAGACTGCACGCATGTTCTCACCCGTTCGAATCACGCGTGCCAACGGTTACGACAAGCGCTGCAGAGCACGGGGCAGTCTCACGTCCGTCTACGATGGCCGCCTCACTGCTGACACCCTGCCGTTTTTTGCATTGCAGCCCTAATTGATTTTCAGTGGAGCGGTTACGCACGCACCGGCTGCGGCGATCTCGCGTATTTCCTGTTGTCGAACCTGGAGTGGGAAGTGCTGACAGCACAGGAGGACGAGTTGACGTCAACGTATTTTCACTGCCTCCTCGACCGCCTCCGCGGGCGTGGCATACATCTGTGTAGCAGGGCAGCAACAACACCGCCGGTTATGAGTGCCGAGGCTTGCCAGGAGTCGCCGACAGAGGATGAGAGTGACGCTCTTGCATACTTGCGACGGCAGCTAAAGCTGGAGGTCCTGGATTACGGCAAGACGGCTCTGCCTTACCTGCTGGCGGGCATCACGCCAGCAAAAGCAGCGGAGAACGCGTCGCGATACGGATGGTTGACGCACGAGAGCGATCCGCGCGTCATGGCGTGGATGTGTGAGCGTGTCGCCACGTACGCGCTTGAGCTGTGCCCGGCTCCCGCGGAAACGCCCGCTGGTGGCCCGGGCGGAGCATCAGCTCGCCTTTAAGTGCGCTGTAGCCGAAACTACGAAGGCTGTCGCTCGAGTGGGCGTTGTTTGTGCAATGCCACCGCCGCAGCTTGTTTGGCTATGGTTGGGATGTCGCGAAAGTTATGTCACCTCCCGGACAACTCGCTCAACTGCAGGCTACTGCGATTCCAGATCTGCCGTGATGCACGGTTGGCGTCAGCCTGCCAACTTGAATATCTCGGAGGCTGCGTGAATGGGCAGTGGGGCGTGAGCCATGCCGCGGGCCGAGTGGTCGTCAACAGAGCAATCGCCGACGCTCACGACCAGGCGTGTCGCACAGAATGCAGAAGCTGACAGTTAAAGTCTCCGGCTCTCCGGCCTTCCTTACCCACTCGCAAGCGCCGGCGGCGCAGACTCGGTGACTCAAGCATGATGGCAGGCAGTGAGTCAGGGTCGCCAGCTGAGCCCAGCTCATTGCTGAGCTCAAAGCCTCGGAGCGCTGGTACTCGAAGACTTTATACGAGTCGAAGTCGGCTGGCAGCGCCAGGAGCGAGGATGCCGACCATCAAGGTGTGAGCGCGTTTGGAGAATGGCACGTATAGTAGCACTCGGATATCACAACCGCAACCCTGAGATTGTTATGAACGAGTGAATGACATTACCACCACTGAATGTGCATCTGACCGTCCATCACGATCTTAATTGACCACACCGAGTGCCGTAAGGCTGCCGATCGCCTGCGGGTCGTAGCCGTGATGAATAGGCACCCAAAATCCACTGCTATATTGAAGCAGTTCTCAGCTTCGCTAATCTCCGCGGCGACGCGCTTGCCCGATACGCGACGATTGAATGTCACGATTCGCCAACGAAGTTCCGTAAGCGTCCGCGTTCACGCCAGTCATGCATGTCCGCAGCTTCATCGCCGCGGCGCTAACTGCCACCGGGGCCTTTCAACTGGTGGCTGCCCAAACATGCTCCAGCTCGACGTTTCACGACCCAGAACCGACTCTCAGCACCGCCCCAGCGTCGGGGCCAGCCCTCGCGGGAGCGATCTCCCCGTTTCCCACCCCACGCGTGCCTTGGATCATGTCGAATAACGCTTCTGAGGTGGCGTACTTGCCAGTACAACAGCGTTTCCCCTCGTCGGCCTTCACGACTCGCACCGGCTGCCCGCACTTGCAGTCCAACCTCAAGCTGTGGCATGACCCAGCAACTTGGGCGAACGGTGTCGTCCCCATCGCCGCTGGCGTGGACATAACCCTCCCCGCCAACACACAGGTGCTTATCTCTTCTTGCTCCATTCCCTCCGACGTCGTTCTCGGCGTGATCACCGTGCCCGCCACCAGCTCGCTCATCTTCGCGGACGCTCCCATCAACATTCGCACCATGGGAATGAAAGTATACGGCAGCCTGATCGCGGGGTCGGAGACGTGCCGTCTGTGGTCCAATATCAACATCACGCTGCACGGGGTACGGCCGCAGCCCACAGCCATCCTGTCCTCCAACGAGTGGGTCAAAGGAATCATGGTCGCAGGCACCATCGACCTGCACGGCGCCCTCTACAGCTCAACATGGAGCCGCCTCGCCTCCGACGTGCGGCCAGGCGACACGTGGGTGTTCCTCCAGGAGCCGGTCAATTGGGAGGCTGGCCAGCGCGTGCTCATCACGACCACCAGCTACAAGGACTCGCGAGACTACCACGAGAACGAGCAGTTCACCATCAAGCGAGTGCTGCGCCTGTACGCCAACAGCGACATCACTGCCGTGGAGCTGTCGGGCCCGGTCCTCTACCGGCATTACGCGGGCCCAGAGTACCAAGCGGAGGTGGCCCTGCTGAGCCGCCGCATCACGGTGCAGGGGTCTGAGCTGGACTCAGAGCCCACCGACAACATCCCCATCAGCTGCACGGACAACTGGTGGCTGACGTCCTTCCCCTGCGCCGACAAGTTCCTCACCGGCTACGGCGGCCACATCATGGTCATGGGCAGCGCGGTGCGTGCGAGCAGAGAGCTGCGCGGCCAAGCAGCGCTACTGCTGGTTCGATTCGATGACTGTTCAGTAATGATGCCGTCTTCGACCTCCGCTCTCCAAAATTTGCAGGCGACGGGCCGCCTGTCCGGTGTGCAGCTGTATCGCATGGGACAGACGAACGTCAAGGGCCGCTACCCCATCCACTTTCACCAGGTGGGCGAGGGCGGCTCCAGGAGCTTCGTGCAAGACAGCTCCATCTGGCACTCCTTCTACCGCTGCGTGTCCATCCACGGGACCAACAGCACTCGCATCTCCCGGAACGTGGCGCATGACGTCTCAGGCTTCTGCTACTACCTGGAAGACGGTGTGGTGGGTGCTGCAGCAGCCGATGTGCCCGCGCTGAAGCTTCACGGTTGCCGTTGCTGGCTCGCTTGCTGGGTATCCGCCCCAAACACACCTCCATGCCGTCTCGACTGTCCGCACTGCCGTACCCCGCCCTCTCCCTCCACCGCGCTGCAGGAGGAGAAGAACGTAATCGAAAGCAACCTGGCCAGCCTCGTGCACCTGTTCGGCAAGCCGCCTAACGACATGGATGCCGGCGGCCAGTTCATGGGCTGGACCACGCAGAGCGACTGGCTGGCGCTGCCGGCGGACATCGCCGCGTCGGGCTTCTACATCACGAACCCTGCCAACACGTTCACGGGCAACTCAGCGGTCGGCGGCTGGTCCGGCTACGCCTTTCCGAGCCTGGACGCGCCCGTCGGACTGTCCCGCGGCGTGAACCTGGTGCCCAAGAACAGGCCCACGCTGGTGTTTGACGGCAATAGCGCGAGGTCAACCGGCTATTGGTGGAGCCGGGCAGGTGTGTGCCGTGACAACGCGCGCCACGATCCAGATCTTGCGCTGCGACCTGCGAGCAGCTGCAATTATAGCGAAGGCAGCAGCGCTTGCTGTTGTTCGTGGCCTGGTTGGAACCGGCAGGGCACTCTCACACTTTCCGTTCTCGCCCAGTTGCTCCGTTGGCCGAGTGCAGGCGCGATCTACTTTGGCGGTGCACTCGAGTACGTGGACTCCACCTCGTCGCTGCTTCGCTACAACCCCGGCAGGTCCGTGACGGGCCGCTATTAGCTGCTGGCGTATCGGCGTGCCCCACGGGCATCCACGAGGGTCTTAGGCATGGTGTTGCTCCCCAGAACGATGTGTGTCGTCCTACCATGCTGACATTGATTTGGCGAGCCCGTTGTCGCTTCGCTCATGAGCTGCAGACAGAGCCCGGCTCGTGACCCAGAGGGCGGCAAAAACATTCTGACGAACACAAAGGTGGCGTTGGCGAACGTTGGTGGTAAGTGGCACGGCAGAGTCAACCCGCTTGATGCGTTGATCGGCTGCGGATACTACACGCGTCTTTCAACCCGCCGCGCGTTGTCGTGCCATCGCTTGCAGTTATGCATTGGGGCAGTGCCGAAAAACTGCTCAACTACGAAGCGCATGACACCCTGCGGTCTGCTACAATCTTCGGCGTCGCTGTGATTGATAAAATGCTTGTGACCTGCTTTACCGGCAACGCTCCGTCTGCGCCTGGTACCTCCTGGTACGAGGCGAATCACTTCACGACGGACGGGCGGGTGAGTGGTCGCGCACCCAACGCGGCTCGCTGGCAGCGGGTTGTGGAACGAGCGTGCCTGGTGGCAGCGCACCAACGCGGCGGATTACACACGCCTCCTCCATTATGTATCACACCGCGAACCCCTTCTGCAGTCTGCCTTCCAGTGGTACGACATTGGCCAGAGCCACGTGCTCAACAACATCACCTTCCGCCGCTGCATCAGCTCCAACCCGAGCCAGGTCATGCGCACGTGGGAGCTGCTCACACACTCCGACCAGTACGTGCCAGAGAACATGCAGGTGCGTAGCCGTTCGAACCGCTGCTGGTGCAAGCGCGGGCGCCCCGGCTGGCTGTGGGCGTGCGCTGCTCTATAGTACTTGCTCGCTTCAGCGGTCTCAGCTAACTCGGCTCTCGCTCGCTATCCACCTGCTACAAGAGTTGTCCGCCCTGCTTCAAAGCCGCCGACGCTTGGGTGGCTCCTCGTGTTGCAGGCGACCTCCAACATCCGGTACGAGGGCGTGGACATGGCAAATCTCATCGGCTTCTCCGTTACCACCTCCCAGACATGGTCAGGCCGCCTGCAGAACTGGCTTGACGCGGATGGCAGCACCACGCTGCGGGGCGTGCCTACCCGTATGGGCAGCCTGTACGCCAACGATTGGTGGCGGCTGGACGACGCCTGCACCCGCAAGCCCGAGTGGAACATGTGGCTCTGCGACGACGCTCCCAGCCGCAACATTGCAAGCATGTACTGGACCTTCGACGCGGGCCTGCAGGCCAACGTCGGCGGCTCCATCTGCGGGAACGGCAACGGCGCTCCGTGCGCCTCCGTCGGCAAGGCGCTGCACCTCGGCCGCACCGACATGACGGGCGCTATGGACATCGCTCCCAACCCCAAGATCACCGGCCCCGTTGGCGGCTTTGGCTGGCTGCTGACGCTGACAGCGGGCGCGCCCAAGAGCATCACGTTCTCGCAGGTGCAGGTGGAGGACAGCGACGGGCTGATTGTGGTGCTGCCGTACCCCGCGGGCACGCGCTTTTCCATCGCCTACCAGACCGTGGGCTGCAGCTCCTGGTGCCAGCCGGGCTGGGGCTGCCTCTGCACCTGGGCGTACCGGCAGGTCAGCACGGTGGCGGAGGTGCGCACCGGGCGCGGCGACGAGTACTACTTCGACGGCGCCTTCCTGTACTTCCGACTGACGGCGCAGCTCAACTGGAACATCGGCATTAACGGCGCGTACGCGGTGCAGCCCATCGAGCCGAGCATGAGCTGGAAGGGCGTCAACATCACGGGCAAGCCGTGGTCGGGCACCATCACGCTGACCGCAGACTGCGCGCCGACCGCCGTGGGTGGCCAGTACTGCTACGTCAACCCCGCGGTGTTCCCGCCCTCGCCGTGCCCCGCCGGCACAGTGCAGCAGGGTTTCGACCGGTGCGCTGTGCCGGGGGCCACGCCCACGCCAACGGCGACACGCACTGCCGCTCCGACGCCCACGGCGACGGCCAGTGCCTCAGGCACCCGCGTGCCTGCGCCGTCCGCCTCGGCCTCGGGTACCGGTGCCGCCTCCTCCTCCGCCGCTGCCTCGCCTACCGGAACAGCGTCCAAGTCGCTGCCCGCGAGTGCAAGCCCCTCGCAGACCACCAGTGCCGCGAGCTCCAAGTCAGGTGGTGCGTCCAGCAGCGCAAGTGGCACGGCCAGCAAGCCGGCCATCGCCGTGTCCACCTCTGCCTCAGCCACTAAGGCGGGTGCCGTCGCGTCGCTGTCCGCCTCAGCCAGCAAGCCCAGTGCGGTGTTGTCTCCCTCTGCATCAATGACCAAAGCCCCCGCGGCTGCGTCGCCCTCCGGCACTCCCACACGGACTCGCGTGGCTGCATCGTCGTCAGCGTCCGCCACTCCCAGCGGCAGCGGCAGCGCCTCCGCGTCTCGGTCCCGCTCCCCTGCCGCCAGCCGCAGCCAGACCGCTAGCCCCTCCACCAGCACCAGCCCGCGCTCGGGCACCACTACGATCGTGACGGTGTCGGCGGACACCCGCCTCGCCGTCGATGTGGCAGCCACGCCCATCGAGGTGCAGGCTACGCTCGCAACCTCCCCCGCCGACGCCATCACCGCCGCAGGTCTCTCTCTGTGCGCCTCCCTCGCCTCCGCGCTGCGCCGCACCGCGAAGTTCCCCCTCTCACAGGTCACGCTCGACACGGTCACGGCACAGGTGCACTGCGGCGGCGCCGTGCCGTACGGCTCAGCGATCAGCGCGCCCTCCGCGGCGCGCCGCCGCTCTCTGCAGGACGCAGCAGCGTGCGACCCGACAGATGCGACTGAGCTGCCCTCAGGGGATACCTGCCAGCTGGACGGCTTCGATCTGTCCATCACAGTTGAAGACGTCGTGCTCGCGAGCACCGCCAGCGCTGACGAGTACGCCGCAGCCGTCTCCGCGGCGATGCTTGACGTGCAGGTGCTGCACAGCGAGACCCTGGCGGAGCTGGCCACCATCAGCAGCATTGACGGAGCGGACGCGACGGTGGCGACGGGCCTCCTTACGGCCGGCTCGCTGACCACCGCGTCCGAGCCCACCGCCACGGTGCTGACCAACGGACCCGTCGACTCCAGTGCCGCCGGCGCTCCCTCTGAGCCCCCCAGCGACGACCTGCCGCAGATGGCCATCGTTGGAATGGCCGCAGGCGCAGCCGCTCTCGTTGTCGCCGCCGTGGTGGTCGGGGTTGTACTGACGGCGCGTCGCCGCCGCCCGGCTGCCGTCACCAAGTCGGTGGCGCCCCGGATCGTAGTCGTCAACCCCATCCAGGGGCCAGCCTCCCCCGCAGCCGAGTTCGTACACCGCTCGGGCGTCGGCGGCGCATCGGACCGCACGTCGTTCGTCCCCACGAGCCCTGCCTCACACCACAGCTCCAGCAAGGGCCGCATCCGCGGAGACAGCTCCATCGGCACGCTGCGCGTGAACCCTCTCGCCGACAACAGGCGCGGTGCCCGCAAGACAGGGGAGTGGACGTGAGCGCCCACCCTGGAGACCGACGTGCAACCCCTGCTGGAGCGGCAACTCGTTTGATGTGCCACCGCCTGTTGCACGCGCCACCTCCCCAGATGAGAGGTGGCAGATACCCGTTACTTGTTGATTGCGGCCCTGAACTGCACGCCCTGTACATTCTTCACGACTTCACGTTGCACGCTCCGCGGATGCGCCTGTTGGACCTCCCCTCCGCCCCGCCTCTCTACATCCCATTCCGAGTCTGCGACCCCCCCCCCCCCCCCCCCCCCCCCCCGCCCACGTGCTCCCGTTCAAAGTGTGTGCTGCTGCCGGCTGCCGCCAATGTCTGGACTGCTTCCGACGTGCTCCACGCTGGAGCGTCCTCCAAAGCAGTGCTTGAAACTCAGGGGGTCAACATTCAATTCAAACCTGAGCATCGGTCGTCGAATGCACTCAGCGCTAGTCTGACTGGCGTCGGCGCCTTGCACGTGAAAGGAGCGTGTTGTTGATTCCCAGTAGCGTAACCCGGCGCCCACGCCCAACTCGAACTCCAGTTGCAAGTTGGGACTTCCCGTTGAGACTCGCTCGCGATCGGCCCGTTGGAATTCCTTCGATCGCGAAGTACGCCGGTATTGCAGCACACAAGAGTAGCTGCAGCTGCGCATGCAGTTCCCAAGCTTGAGCGCTAGCCGGCTCCGAGGATCCTGCTAGCGCTCCGGAGCCTCTCCACGATCTCGAGAGCGTGAGCATTTGATCATGAGCCGAGGACTCCTTGCCGAGGAGCTTCTGCGTGCTAGAGGTAGGATCCGGATACTCGGAGCCCAAGGACCGGTACTCGTAGCCTGAGGTGCTCGTGGGCTCGCGGGCGCAATCCGTTGAGCCACTGGTGGCACTGGCACTAGCGGCAGCGACGGTGCTGCAGTGCTCCCAGTGGTACTGCTACCATGCACGGTACCGGTGGCTATTTAGCCCCGCTCTGGCGAGGTGCTGCAGCTGAGCCTGGTCTGCAGTATCATACAGGGAGCCTGCGCACTGTCAGCCGTCCGCAGGCGGCCTGACTCGGAGTGCGGGCTCCGGTGCAACCCAGCGCTCTGCCAATGGCAGTGTAAGTCGCCACGCCGGCGGTGGTGCAGTCACGGTGAAGCGCCGTTCAGTGACAGCCATGAGCTTCGCGACTCGGGAGCCACTCCGAGTCGGGCGAGTCCGGATCCGTGAGGAGCCGGGAGCCCTGTCACTGCCAGTGAGGGCCTCAGGCATCAACCTGAGCCTCTGAGCCTGAGGCTGACAGTGTCAGAGCTTCGCCGGCAGTGACTGCGGCAGTCATGGACGACTCGAGCTCTCCGCTGGCCCCCAGCGGTTGCGGTGGAGCACCGTGGGGCACAGCAAGACGGCCCGAGAAGCGCCACTGGCACCTGAGCGGCGCGCAGGCGCCGCAGGACTGACTGCCAGGACTCCGAGTTCGACGAGCCCGGCCGGCACGAGGCGGTTTCGGTTGATCGTGATTGTTGTGATTTTGCACTCAGGATGTGCGCCCGAGGCAAGCTCATATGCAGACTCTGCTCTGTTTAGCCGCAAGCCGCGGAATATAGTGCGAATAGTGTGAGATGTTGGGCCGCAGTCTCCGAATCACAGGCCACACGGCTCGAGCCTGCTCGAGTCGTCGAGGTCTGGCCTCCGCTGCTGCTGGCGTCGACTTCCGGCTGTCAAACGACCAGAAGGCACTGCAGCAACTGGCTCGTACCTTCGCCCGCGAGGAAGTGATGCCAAAGTCCGCACACCATGACAAGACCGGCGAGTATCCCCAGGAGCTGTTCCGGAAGGCTTGGGAGCTCGGGCTTGTGAATGCACACATTCCAGAGGCGTACGGTGGCGGCGGATTAGGTAATCTGGAAGGCATCGTCCTCGCCGAGGAACTGTCTTACGCGGATGCTGGCGTAATGACGGCAATTGAAATAAACACCGTTGCCGCGCTCCCGGTCATCCTGGCGGGCAGCGAGGCGCAAAAGCGGGAGTACCTCGGACGCCTGACGGCTGCGCCCACGCAAGCTGCGTACGCTGTGACTGAGCCTGGCACGGGTAGCGACGTGGCAGCGATCAAGACGCGGGCGGAGAAGAAGGGGGACGAGTGGATCGTCAACGGCGCCAAGATGTGGATCACGAACGGCGGCGTCGCCAACTGGTATTTCCTGCTGGCGCGCACGGGGGCGCCCGGCACGCCCGCGGGCAGCGCCTTCACTGCCTTCATTGTTGACCGGAACACGCCCGGCCTCACCGTGGGCGTGAAGGAGGACATGCTAGGCCAGCGCGCCTCCGACACGCGCGGCATCACTTTTGAAGATGTGCGCGTGCCCGCCGCGAACGTGCTGGGCAGGGAGGGCGACGGCTTCAAGCTGGCCATGCGCGTGTTCGACTACACGCGCCCGCCGGTGGCCGCGGGCGCCGTGGGCATTGCGCGGCGCGCGACGGACGAGGCCATCGCGTACGCGCTGCAACGGCGCAGCATGGGCGTGCCCATCGCGCAGCACCAGGCCGTGGCCTTCAAGATCGCGGACATGGCCACGGGCGTGGAGGCGGCGCGCCTGCTGACCTACAAGGTGAGCGGCGGAAGGGGGCGGCCAGACTCTGCAGGCTGGTGCGATCAGGCGAGGAAAGTTCTGTAAGAGTTGCGCAGCAAGTGTCTGTGTGTCTGTGTAGCTTTCGGCAATGGCGTACAGACTGAGCACAACCTGTTGACGGCTGACTTGCTGGCTCCCGTTGTCTCAACAGCGCAGCGCTGGGTCCACCACCTCTCTCTCTCTCACTTGCTCTCCGGATCCTACCCGTGTGTGTGCCCCGTGCAGGCAGCATGGCTGCTGGACCAAGGCCAGCCCAACGGCGCCGCGGCCTCCATCGCCAAGGTCTTTGCCACCGAGCACGCCAACCGTTGCGTGGCCGAGTGCGTGCAGGTCCACGGCGGCATGGGCTTCTCCAACGCCTGCGTCGCCTCGCGCCTGTACCGCGACGCGCGCATCACGACCATCTTCGAGGGCACCAGCGAGATCAACAGGCTCATCATCGCCCGCGACCTTTTCGCCCGCTTTGCGCGCGGCGTGAGCGATTAGCCTGCTCCTGGTACCGCCACTCGACAGGTGCCGTCCTGGCTAGGTGCCCAACCGCAGCGTTTGCGACAGTGTGGAGCACAACAGTTCTGTCCCAAACGACACGTCGACTTTCGCGGTCATGATATCAGCGAACGAGCCCGTTCACGCATCCTAGCAACAGCAGCACGAGCATATGCACGCTAACATGGATCGGACCTACTTGACTGGACTCTGGACTGGGTTGGGCGGGTTCGCAAGCGGGCACTTCAACAGGGGCACGCAACACCACAGCACGCCAAGAGGTCGCTAGCGTCAGATCCAGGCAAAACAGCCTGGTCTGGCGACAAGCGGAGGGGGCACGCAAAGAGGGGTAACGATGGCACAACACAACACCACAACTGCGCTGGATTCGAGCCAGCGACAGGCAACATTGATACGGGCCGGCAGCTTCACGCCGCGTGTGCGACAGCGGCCCAGGGAGCCCCGGCGGGAAGTTGTGTCCGCGAGCCCACGCGCCCTTGCCCCGCCAGCCTCCTTCGATCACAGTGCCGCGGCATCTGCTGCGAGCGGCAAGTGTGATGAGGGGGCCTCTGCAATCGGGGGCACGGGCGCCTCGGCTGTTGCGAAACGCTCCGCGTCAAGCCGATCATGGCAGCACCTTGCGTGCGAACTGCGCAATCGTCTGCTTGCGTCGGCCGGCGGAGTCGTGCTCGCTGCTCCAGCTCTCGCGCTCCAGCCTGTCCTCCAGGTCCAGCGCGCGCCGCAGCCACGGCTCGTCCTTGCGCACGAAGCCGCCCATGTGCGCCTTGCCGCACACGGAGGCGATGTCGCTGCAGCGCGAGAAGCGAAAAGCGGAAGCGGTGACGGAGCGTGTGAGAATGCCAGTGATAGCAGCGAGTGCGCGCAAGCGGGCGGGTCTGCAAGCGCTGTCGCGCCGTGTGTGGGCCATCGACAACGCCGATGCCCGAAGCAAACCCCCGGCACCGCCTCGCCCCGACTGACACTCACCCGAGCAGGCCCACCAGCACCTTGAGGATGTCCAGCTCGTGCTCCACGCCCTCCGCGGCGGCCTCCTGCAGCCATTTCTTGACCAGCGCGCACACCTCGGGGATGTACGGGCCGAGCACGGCGCTCTGCTCCTTCATGGCCGCCTTGCCCGCGGCGGTCACGCCCTCCTCGGGGATGAAGGCCTGGAACATGCCCTGCCACGCCTCGGCCACGGCGGTGCGCAGGCTGATCAGATAGCGCGCGTCCTCCTCGTCGTCGGACTGCAGGTGTGGCAGGGCGGGCGCGTCAGCGAGAGAGAGAGAGAGAGGGAGGGGTGACGCGATACAGAGGCAGCGAGTGGAGAGTGCAGTCGTAGATGCCCGCATGCCCAGGGTCGCATTTGAAGCGCAGGAAGTCGTGTCGGTACCGTGTCTGTCTGCCGTTACCACGTTCCAAGATTCGATGGTCGCAACACCCCAGTCGCACCCCTACAGCATCGACCCGTCCCGCATCTAGAGCCCAACACGCCGCTGCAGCCAGCACCGTGCGCCCAGCAGCAGCAGCAGCAGCAGCTGCCCCGTGCACGCACCTCCGCGGACGTCAGGGCGGCGCGGTGGATGATCAGCATCATGCCGCGGATGTACGTGTGCACGGCAGGGCCCATGGCGGTCGCTACGTCGCCGAACACGGCGAGCGCCGTCGTCTTGGCGCGGCGCGGCGACTCTGCGCTCTTGAGCAGCTCCAGCAGCGAGTTGATGACGCCCTCGATGTAAGGCAGCACCGCAGAGCCGGCGTTGCGCACGATCTCGCCGCACGCCCACACGCCCGCCTCGCAGACGCTGGTGTTGGCCACCTTGGTGACGGCGGCTTGCAGCTTGGGCATGAGGGCGGGCAGCATGGGCTTGAAGCTCTCGCCCACGGCGTCGGCGATGGAGCCGATGGCATAGAGTGCGTTCTCCGCCGCGATGGCGTTGTGCGCGTCCATCGCACGCATCAGCAGCTCCACGAGACCGGGCGCCACGGGCGCGATCTCAGCGTCCAGCTCGCCAGAGAGCGCCTGCGTGAGGGCCGCCAGCAGCACCAGCTGCGACTCGACGTTGCGGCGCTCGTCCGGGGAGGCGGCGGGCGCGGCGTTGACGGCGAGCGTGAGCCGGCGCCCCACCTCCATCAGCAGGCTGTTGAGGAAGGGGTGCTCGTGCTCCGTGACGGCGCTCTCCACGAGCATGTTGACGGCCTCGTAGCACACGGTGCGCAGCTTGTGCTCCTCCCAGTCCTCGCGGTCCGCGCGCACGATCAGCGTCTCGCACAGGCGCTGGAAGTAGGGCGTCAGCGGCGTGGAGCCGTCCTTCATCTCGTAGTCCACCATGTGCGGGGCCATGTTGTGCACGATCCACGCCGCGTTGGCGGCCACGCGCGCCTCGTCAGCGAGGGCGGCGAAGATCGCGTCCAGCAGGGCGGCGTAGTGCGTCATGTGGTCCACGAGGCCGAAGTTCGCCTCCATGATCTTGCACAGCGCCCACGCTGTGCTGTCGCGCACCTGCGTGGAGGGGTCGGCGCCCGGGCCCGCCAGGCGCGAGATGAGGGTGCCGACGGCCGTCGCGATGAGCGGCTTGAGCTGCTCCTCGGAGGGCCCCTCCTGCACGCACCCGAAGGCGACGGTGGCGGCGTCGCGCTGCTGCCACTCGGGGGCGCCGAAGGCGCTGGCGATGAACTCCATCACGGGCGGCACCACGGCGTCCTGCGCCGCGAGCGCCACGCTCGTGAGGCAGTTGGAGGCGGCCTGCGCGATGGTGTACGCCTCGTCGTCGTGCTCCTCCTCCACCTTGCGCATGAGGGAGGTCAGCATGCCCACCAGCGGCGCCACGTACGTCTTGATGTACTGGCAGTTGGCCGGGTCCGTCAGCTCCAGCCCCTTCTCCTCCTCCGCGATGCTGTTCCAGAACTCCACCGCGCGCACGGCCACGTCCTCCTCGGGCCCCAGCGCGGCGGCGGAGGTGATGCCCGCCAGCCGCTCGATGTACGGGCGCAGCGAGGCGTAGTACAGGTCCGCCACGCGCAGCATGCAGTCAAAGGCGGAGGTGCGCACGGCCTTGTCTCCGTCCGTCGCGCAGGCGGACATGGCGTTTACGATGGCGTCCCGCTCAGCGGCCCTCTCGTCGCTGAAGCTTTGCCTGCAGAGCGAGCCGCGAGCGCCAGTGCGGGAGTGCGAGCGGGGGTGAGCGGGCGGCAAGCGGCGCCGCGCCTGCGCGTGTGCTGTCAGTCAGTGCGGCCGAGAGGCGCACAGGCTGAGAGGAGCCTGGCAACATCGACGTCTGCGCCCTGCGGTCACTCCAGCGGCCGCACTCACTCTGCAAAGTCGAGGGCGTGGTTCAGGCCCGCCACCGCAGCGCGGCGAACTTCAACCACCACCGCGGGCGACATGTTGGTGACGATGGCGGAGAGGATCTTGTCTCTGTCTGCCTGCTCCATCACGTCGGGGTCGTCCTGCAGAGGGCGGAGGGACGGACAGAAAGGCGGGGCAGGCGACACGGGGCTAAGGCACGGGCGAGACGCACATGCCCACGCGACGGGCAATGGGCAGGACCGCAGGCTGGCTCGCTCCAAGGGCGACAGCCCGCTCAAGCCGCAGCAGCCACAGCAGCGCCAGCCTGCACGCCGCAGCAGGGGTCGCCACGCACAATCTCCTCGCACAGGTAGCCCAGCGCCGTCACGGAGGCGGCCTTCGTGCCGTCGGGCACGCCGTCGGCGAAGGCGGCGTTGGCGAGGCCCTCAATGAGCTCGGGCCACCGCCGCGTCGGCAGCTCGATCTTGCCGACCTTGGCCACCGCCTGCGCCGCCGCCTGGCGTGCGTTGGGCGCGGCGGAGGACAGCGACATCACCAGCTGCACAAAGACATGTAGGGTGAGGAGGGCAGGGTAGCATGGGTGACACACACACGTTGATGTCGCGTGCGGCCGCGAGACTGCCGTGCGATCGCTCCTGCGCCGCACCAGCAGCACGCGGCACTCACGTCATTCTTGACCTGAGCGCGGACCGCGTCAGCTTGCTCGTTCCATCTTTGGTGCTTCTGCGCAGCAACTGACTCGGTCTGCAGGGCACAATACAGCACGGACATGTTCAGCGAGCGTGGCGGAGCGGGGATCAGCGGAGCGCTGTCGCAACCGAGGCACAAGGCGGGTCAATGATGCGGAGCAACTCACATCACTGTCAAGGGCGTTCTTAATAAGAAGGCCAGCAAGCTGTCGAATGTTTTCGGGCTTCTCTTCGCTCTTGAGCTCGTGCGCCAGGGCGGTGATGTAAACAGCCTGCAAGGAGCATTCGAGAGGCGACAGGCGGTGTGAGCCGCAGCAACTCGAGGTGTTGATGCCTCATGCGGAAATCATTTCAGCCACGCACAAAGTTGCTCCCTTCAAGCCCGCTGAGGGCATCCTCCGCTTGCTTGCGGATAACATTGTCTGCAATCGCGGGCAGGCACGGTTCGTGGCACAATCCAGGACAGTAACGAGGCAGCAAAAGAGAACCGCGCGCGCTTCTGCAGCACCCTTCCACCCTACACACCAGAGCTGCGCGCGGCAGAAAGCACCGTGTACATGTCCATCTCGGTTGCGGCCTGGGGTCGAGGTCGTTGTCAGCCGGTTGGAGGCTCCAGCTTGGAGCACACCGTAGGAATCCTGCGGACACAAGCGACCGCGTACGACACCCTCAGAGCCGAGAACACTCGCGGGGCGGCCTGCTGGCACATGTCTGGGGCTACCACTCCGTCGGCCCGCCTCTGTGCGCAAGAAAAACCGACATTGTCCGTCCCTCCTCAGGGCCTCCTGCTGTAACACACGCAACTGCAGCTTTTTCGCGTGCTTGGTCACACCCCGCGACATTATGAACGGCACATGAGTGCGTTCTGTTGAATCTAGCGGGTGATAATTTGTCACGGGCGGATTCAACAATGATTCCACTGGTGCAGTGCACGAGCCGTTTGTGAGCCGGAGCTCGGCGGCTTGGCCGCCACGCCTTGGCGTCCCGATGATGTCGGCAACGGTCACCAGCGATTTGACAAAGTCGAACAAGCGGCGACTTTGTTGCTGCATCGACCGATGTTGCGGAGGGATAGCGGCGGCGCGAACACTCAGCCCAAGAAACAGGAGATCCAGCTCATCGCTTGCCTTTTCGCTTTCCGCCTCCACGCCCTTCGTCCTCCTCATCAACAGCCGCAGCCCCTTTTGGGACCCGCCGTGCGGGCATGGGTGCGTCCTTCGTAACGGCGTGCCCTGTGTTGCGGATGTGCGCGAACAGCAGGTTGCGGGTTTTGAACTCCTCCTCGCACACGCCGCACCGCACACCCACCGCAGCGTCCTCCTCCGCGCCCTTGGTGCCCGCGGCCCGCAGTGCCGCGGTCACCTGCTCCGCGGCGCGGCGCGCGGCCTGCGGCACGGCCTTGGAGCCGCCCTTGCCGAAGGCGGGGTCCAGCTTGAGGGAGAAAGCGGGCGCCTCCTCCGCACCGCTGAGTGCCACGGTGGCAGCAGCCGCCGCCTTGCCGCGCCCGGCCTTCTCCTTGACGGGCCGGCTCAGCGGCTCCGCCGCGCCGCTGCCTCCCGCCCCCGCGGCCGATGCGGCCCCGGCACCCGCTGCCGCAGCCCCGCCCTCCGCCATCATCTTTGACAACCCCTCGCGCTTTGCGGCAGCGCGGCGGGCCTTCTTGGCGGGGCCGCGCTTGCGCCCGCCGCCGCGGCCCTCCTCCTCGGAGTCGTCATCGCTGGAGGCGACGGGCGCTGCTGCGGCGGCGGCCGCTGGCGCTGCGACGGCCGCAGCAGGGGCAGGCGCAGGGGCTGCTGCTGCCGCTGTTGCGGACGCGGCCTTGGCGGCCTTGCGTTTGCCGCCTCTTCTGCCGCGGGGCGCGTCGCTGTCGGTGTCGTCGGCCCGTGCCGCTGCCGGAGCCGCGGGCGCGGGCTCCGCTGGGCCAGCCGCAGGCGCTGCTGCTGCTGCTGCTGCTGCGCCCGCCTTTGCGGCCGCCCCGCCCTTCGTCGCCTGCTTCTTCTTCAGGTGCAGGCTCGCCGCCATGCGCGCAACCAGATCCTCGTCGCTGTCGCTGCCGTCCTCAGCGGCCCCATCCTCCTCGGCCTCGCTGCCGGAGGCGGCTTCCCC